>Ga0182741_1000404_pt1 | contig 66265 bp, 56 predicted proteins | sample eDN5th37CBELigOP_FD_128874 | JGI IMG/M metagenome (GOLD analysis project Ga0182741, IMG submission 128874) | Enriched Organic Plus compost microbial communities from Emeryville, California, USA - eDNA 5th pass 37_C BE-Lig OP (version 2) (version 2) ...
GCTGGGCAGCAACGGCAAGTGGGTGACCATGGGCGTGCCCTCCGACGGCAGCTACGGCATCCCGGAAGGCGTGATCTACGGCGTGCCGGTGATCACCGCCAACGGCGAGTACACCCGCGTGGAGGGCCTGGAAGTCGACGCGTTCAGCCGCGCCGCGATGGACAAGACCCTGGCGGAACTGGAAGAAGAGCGCGCCGGCGTTGCGCATCTGCTGGGCTGAGTTACATCAAGGAAGTGAACATGGGCCACCCCCGCATCGCCGTACTCGTGCCGTGCTACAACGAAGCCGTCACGATCGAGCGGGTGGTGGCCGACTTCCGGCGAGCCCTACCGGACGCGGTGGTACATGTCTTCGACAACGCTTCGGAGGATGACACCGCGGACCGGGCCCGCAAGGCGGGGGCCCGCGTGGCGTACGTCGGGTTACGCGGCAAGGGGCACGTGGTCCGCCGTCTGTTTGCGGACGTCGATGCGGATATTTACGTGCTGGTGGACGGCGACGATACCTACTCGGCGGCGTGTGCTCCCCGGTTGGTTGAGCGGCTGCGCGAAGGCCACGACATGGTGGTGGCGGTGCGCGAAGCAACGGGCGCCTTGGCGTATCGGGCCGGGCACAGGTTCGGAAATCGGCTGCTGACTGGCTTCCTGGGCTGGCTGTTCGGTCGCCCCTGCAGGGACATCCTGTCGGGATACCGCGCGTTCTCGCGCAGATTCGTCAAAAGCTTTCCAGCACAATCCGGCGGTTTCGAAATAGAAACCGAATTGACCGTTCATGCCCTTGAGTTGCATGTCGATCGGTGAAGTCCAGACGCCCTACAAGGAGCGGCCGGAAGGCTCGGTGAGCAAGCTGAGCACCTGGCGCGACGGGTTTCGAATCCTGTGGACGATGTTGAAGCTGTTCAGCACGGAACGTCCCATCGCCTTTTACGGAATGCTCAGCCTGCTCGCGGCGTTGCTCGGATTCCTGCTGGGCCTGCCGCTGCTGCTCACTTACCTGGATACCGGACTGGTGCCGCGCATCCCGACCGCCATCCTGGTGACCGCGCTCGCCGTGGTTTCGATGCTGGCCATGGTCGCGGGGCTGGTGCTGGATGCGGTAGCGCGCGGCCGCCGCGAACTCAAGGCCCTGGCATATCTGCGTTGGGCGTCGCCGGCATCGGATTTCCGCGACGCCGGAGATTGATCACCGCGTCCATCAATATCGCGATGTTGGCGAGCATGAACCACGGCAGCGGATGGATGTAGCGGAAGGACACGATATGCGCGAACAGCAGATGGGAAGCCACCAGGCCTGCTGACGTCAGCGCAAGCAGTACGAAGTGCGGACGCTGAGGCCTACGCCAGCCGATGGCGAGCGCGAGAAGCGCGATCGGAAGCAGGCCGAACAGGCAAAACACCAGCCAAGGGTAGGACGCCACGAACAGTCGACGGGTCGGTGTCTCGAGCGCATTGATTCCCCGGGCATCCCATGCAAGCCAGGTTTTCACGACCTCGAGCGCGCGTTCGTCGGGTGCTATCACGCCTATGTCGTCCTGCATCCGCCAGTAGACACGCTTCTCGTCGAAGTAGCCGCCCAAGGTTTCCCAGTTGATCTTCAGCAGGCCGATTGGGTCGGCGAGCATGGCTCGACGTGTAACCGTGCGGGCCACGAGTTCGGGATCGGAGGTGCTTGCCTCCAGCTCGTGCCAGAGTCCCTCATTGGACCAGATGTGGTTACCGCGCTGCCAGTGATCCGACAGTGGCAGCTTCACCCGTTTGAGGATATCCCCGGAAACGCCGGTGCCTTCGAAATGTTCGGGTTGGATGAGTGGAGCCACCAGGCCGATCCGCATCATGCCGGTGAGCGCGAGATAGCCGGGTGGACAGTTGAAAGCCAGGCCATAGGCTTGGGTGTACGCCACGTGCGAGGCGGCCAGCGCACCCAGCGCGACGGTGATGGCGCCAAGCTTCTGGCGCCGCGCCTTGCGGGTATCGACCAGCAGGTACCTGACCCAGGGAATCACCAGGCCGAGGCCGAGTACGACCGGCAACAGGTTGGTGCGGAAATTCGCCGCGAGCAAGCCGAGCGCGCAACTGGCCAGGTACCAGCGCAGTCCGCCTCGCGCGAGGTAGCGGGAAAGCGCGAGCACCGTCAGGACGAGCGCGAATTGCCCCGCTGTTTCCGCCATCACCATGCGTTCGAAGAAGACCTGTGCCGGTTCCGTCGCATAAAGCGTGGTGATCAGCAGGCATATCCAGAAGCGCAGGGCGAGCACATGTCGCAGGAAATGGAACAGGCACAGCGAAGTGGCGGCGGACAGGGCGGCCTGGAGGACGATGATCGCGATGGGCGATTGCAGCGGAAATACGGAGAAATGAAGCAATGCGCCATACAGGAACGAGCGACCCGGACTCGGGCTCAGCCAAGCGCCGGTCTGCAGGTAGACCATCGAGTCGCCCATGTAAAGGCGCAGCGTGTGGTCGGCCGCAAGCCAGCCAAGTTTGACCAGCATCACCAGTGCAGTGGCCGCCCACCATTCCCTGTGCAGGGAGGCAAGTGGAATCGGGCGTGAGGAGACGGGGTGGTTCATTCTTTCATTCTGCCGTTGTCATCGGCAAACCGCCATGACAACAGGTGTTCCGGGCCGGAGCGGGGGCCGGGTCCGGGTTGGGCGGAACCGGGCGTATCGTTCGCCGAAAGCGTCCCGGGCCCCCGCGGCGGAAGTGCAGCACGCTTCCTCCGACTCCGATGTTTTGACCAAAGTCGGAAGGCCGGCTGGCATGGGCGGATCTATGCTGGCAAAAGCCAAGCGCAGCGCCGGGAGGGTGGCATGGGATACGAAGAGATCTATCGCCGATCGATCGACGAACCGGAAGCCTTCTGGGGCGAGGAAGCGAAGGCGATCCACTGGCACGTGCCGCCGGGGCGGGTCCTCGACTATTCGCGGCCCCCGTTCCGGCGCTGGTTCGTCGGTGGCCAGACCAATCTCTGCTACAACGCGGTGGATCGGCATCTGGCCGAACGCGCCGATCAACTGGCGCTGGTGGCGGTGTCCACCGAAACCGACGTCACCCGCGAAATCACCTACCGTGAACTGCACCGCGAGGTGAACGCCTTCGCCGCCATTCTCCAGCGCCTTGGCGTGGGGCGTGGCGATCGGGTGGTCATCTACATGCCCAACATGGCCGAGGCCGTGTTCGCGATGCTCGCCTGCGCGCGCATCGGCGCGATCCATTCGGTGGTGTTCGGCGGTTTCGCCGCGCACAACCTGGCGCTGCGCATCGACGACGCCCGACCCAAGCTGCTGATCGCCGCGGATGCCGGCATGCGCGGCGGCAAGGTCATCCCGTACAAGCCGCTGGTGGACGAAGCCTGCGCCAGGGCGGCCACGCCGCCGCCGAAGGTGCTGATCGTTTCGCGGGGACTGGATCCGGCCGAGCCGAAGGTGCCCGGACGCGACGAGGATTACGCGGCGCTGCGCGAGGCGGTCGGCGAAGCGCAGGTGGCGGTGGAATGGCTGGAGTCCAACGAGCCGAGCTACCTGCTGTACACGTCCGGCACCACCGGCAAGCCGAAGGGCGTGCAGCGCGATGTCGGCGGCTACGCGGTCGCACTGGCGCTGTCGATGCGCACGGTGTTCGATGTCGCGGCGGGGCAGGTGATGTTCTCCACTTCCGACGTGGGCTGGGCGGTCGGACATTCCTACAACGTGTACGGGCCGCTGATCGCCGGCGCCACTTCGCTGCTGTACGAAGGACTGCCGTTCCACCCCGACGCCGGCATCTGGTGGTCCCTGTGCGAGAAGTACGGGGTGCGCACCCTGTTCTCCTCGCCGACGGCCATCCGCGTGCTGAAGAAGCACGACGCGGATTTCATCCGCCGCCATGATCTGTCGAAGCTGCGCTACGTGTTCCTGGCGGGCGAGCCGCTGGACGAGCCCACCGCGCACTGGATCAACCAGGCGCTGGGCAAGCCCATCATCGACAACTACTGGCAGACCGAGACCGGCTGGCCCGCGTTGACGCTGTTGCCGGGGCTGGACATGAAGCCGGTGAAGTTCGGTTCCCCCGGTTTCCCCAACCTCGGCTACCGGATGAAGGTGATCGACGAGAACACGGGCGCGGAGGTCGGGCCGGGCGAGAAGGGCGTGCTGGTCATCCAGCCGCCGCTGCCGCCGGGTTGCATGACCACCATCTGGAACGACGACGCCCGCTTCCTGTCCAGCTACTTCAGCCATTTCAAGGAACTGCTGTACAGCTCGCTGGACTGGGCGATCCGCGACGAGCAGGGCTATACCTTCATCCTCGGCCGCACCGACGATGTCATCAACGTGGCCGGCCATCGCCTGGGCACCCGCGAGATCGAGGAATCCGTGTCCGGCTTTCCCGCAGTCGCGGAGGCGGCGGTGATCGGCGTCAGCGATGAACTGAAAGGCCAGGTGCCGGTGGTGTTCGCGACCCTGCGCCAGGCGACCGAGGAGCCGCACGAGCGCGTGCATGCCGCCGAAGGGATGCGCCGCACCGTGGAGCAGAGCCTGGGCGCGGTGGCGCGACCGGCACGCGTCTACATCGTCAACGCATTGCCCAAGACGCGTTCCGGCAAGCTGCTGCGGCGCTCGTTGCAGGCGCTCGCGCAGGGTGCGGATCCGGGGGATCTTTCCACCCTGGACGACCCGAACGCGCTGGAGGAAGTGAAGAAGGCATTGCAGCGCGGGCCGGAAGCCGGCAGTTGATGCCGGTTCATTCCGCCGCCGCGGGCGGCACGCCGGCGTAACTCGCCCGGGGACGGATCAGGCGTCCCTGCGCCTGCTGTTCCAGCGCATGCGCGAGCCAGCCCGCCAGTCGCGCGGCGGCGAACATCACCAGCGCGGGCGCGGCGGGCAGGGCGTTGGCGTGGCAGATCGCGGCAAGGGTGAAATCGACGTTCGGGCGCAGTCCGTTGATGTCCTCGGTGGCGCTGATCACCGCTTCCATCCGCTGCATCATCGGCGCATCCGCGTGCTGCCGGCGCAGGCGCGCCAACAACTCGGCGGCGCGCGGGTCGCCGTGCGGATAGAGCGCATGGCCGAAGCCCGGCAGATCCTCGCCCTGCTGCCAGCGCGCGGCGATGAAATCGCGCGGCGAGTCCGCCGCGCACGCCGCTTCGATCAGCGAATAGGCGCGCGCGGTAGCGCCGCCGTGGCGGGGACCGGACAGTGCGGCCAGGCCGCTGCAGACGGTGGCATGCAGGTGCGCGCCGGTCGAGGCGACCACGCGCGCGGCGAACGCGGAGACGTTGAGTTCGTGCTCGGCGCACAACACCAGGGCCGCGCGCACCGTGTCGGCGAAGCCTTCGTCGCCCGGTTTCCACGCCTGCGCCAGCAGCCGGTGGACCGGACCGGCCGAAGGCGGGCGCGCCACCAGCAGGGCGGCGTTGTGGCGCAGCAGGGTGGCCGCGATCCGATGGCGCACCAGCGCGGTGGAGCCGGCGACCTGGCGCGCGTCCAGCGCCAACAGCGGAATCGCCGACATCGCGCGCGCGAGCGGCGGCAGGCTGGCGTCGCCGGCGATGGGGGCGACGTGGGCGGGCCAGTCCGGTTCCCGTTCCGTCGCGAACGGATCCTGGTCGCCGCAGTCCCACAGCAGCCGCGCCGCGTCTTCCAGGGTGGCGCCCTCGCGCACCGCCATGACCGCCGAACGCCCGCGGTAGTAAGGACCGTCCGGGCGGATCAGCGAAATCCGCGTCTCCAGCACCGGCAGCCCGCGGTCCAGGCTCTGCGCCGCACCGCGCGCGGCGCCGCGCCCGGCGCGCTTGCGCTGGGCCAGCCGTTCGACGTCGCGGCGCAGGTACAGCCGGCTGCGGTGATCCGTCCCCGGGCGCGATTCGATCAGGCCGCGGCTGACGTAGGCGTACAGGGTGGACTGGCTGATGCCCAGCAGGCGGCAGGTGTCCTGGGCGGAGAGCAGGTCGGTATCCATGAGCCGATAGATTGATTGATTTGATCAAGATTGATCAACCCGAGCGATGGTGCCAGATTGTGCGCCGCCGGTCCGCGCACCCCGCGCGCACCTCCGGCCCGCTCCGCCGAGGAACGGGCGCCATCCGCTTCCGCAGGAGACATGCATGAGCAACGCATCCGCCGGCGCGCGCTTCCGCGCCGCGATCGCCGAAGAATCCCCGCTGCAGGTGATGGGCGCCATCACCGCCTACGCCGGCCTGATGGCCCGCCGCGTCGGCTACAAGGCGCTGTACCTGTCCGGCGGCGGCGTGGCCGCCAACTCGCTGGGCATGCCCGATCTGGGCATCAGCACGATGGAAGACGTGCTCACCGACGCCCGCCGCATCGTCGACGCCACCGGCCTGCCGCTGCTGGTCGACATCGACACCGGCTGGGGCGGGGCGTTCAACATCGCCCGTACCATCCGTTCGTTCGAGCGCGTCGGCGTGGCCGCCGTGCACATGGAGGACCAGGTCGGCCAGAAGCGCTGCGGCCATCGCCCCGGCAAGGAAGTCGTGTCGAAGGACGAGATGGTCGATCGGGTCAAGGCCGCGGTCGATGCGCGCGGCGATGACGGTTTCGTGATCATGGCGCGCACCGACGCCGCCGCCGTCGAAGGCATCGATGCCGCCATCGAGCGCGCGGTGGCCTACGTGGACGCGGGCGCCGACATGATCTTCCCGGAGGCGATGAAGACGCTGGACGACTACCGCCGCTTCAAGGCCGCGGTGAAGGTGCCGATCCTGGCCAACCTGACCGAGTTCGGCTCGACCCCCTTCTTCACCGTCGACGAGCTGCGCGGCGCCGACGTCGACATCGCGCTGTACTGCTGCGGCGCCTATCGCGCCATGAACAAGGCGGCGCTGAATTTCTACGAGACCGTGCGCCGCGAAGGCACGCAGAAGAACATCATCGACACCCTGCAGACGCGCGCCGAGCTCTACGACTACCTGGGCTACCACGCCTACGAGGACAAGCTCGACGCGCTGTTCGCGAAGAAGGGCGAGGCCTGAACACGGCCGCGGGGCGCGCCGCCGCGTCCCGTGGTTTCCCGCAAGAACGCGGAGCGCGGCGCGCTCCTTCGCATGACCAAGACATCGGGAGGCAGCAATGAGTGAATCCACCCCAGCCACCGGCTTCAAGCCGAAGAAGTCCGTCGCCCTGAGCGGCACCGCCGCCGGCAACACCGCGCTGTGCACGGTCGGCCGCAGCGGCAACGATCTGCATTACCGCGGCTACGACATCCTCGATATCGCCACCACCAGCGAGTTCGAGGAAGTTGCCTACCTGCTGGTCCACGGCAAGCTGCCCAACCGCGCTGAGCTGGCCGGCTACAAGGCCAGGCTGAAGGCGCTGCGCGGCGTTCCCGCCGCGGTCAAGGCCGCGCTCGAGCAGCTGCCGCCCTCGGCGCATCCGATGGACGTGATGCGCACCGGCGTGTCGGTGCTCGGTTGCGTCTCGCCGGAGAAGGACGATCACAATCATCCGGGCGCGCGCGACATCGCCGACAAGCTGATGGCCTCGCTGGGTTCGATGCTGCTGTACTGGTACCACTACAGCCACAACGGCAAGCGCATCGACGTGGAGACCGACGACGACTCCATCGGCGGCCATTTCCTGCACCTGCTGCACGGCGAGAAGCCGCGCGACTCGTGGGTGCGCGCCATGCATACCTCGCTGATCCTGTACGCGGAGCACGAGTTCAATGCTTCCACCTTCACCGCGCGCGTCATCGCCGGCACCGGCAGCGACATGTACTCCTGCATCACCGGCGCGATCGGCGCCCTGCGCGGGCCCAAGCACGGCGGCGCCAACGAGGTCGCGTTCGAGGTGCAGAAGCGCTACGAAACGCCGGACGAGGCCGAGGCCGACATCAAGGCGCGGGTCGAGCGCAAGGAAGTGGTGATCGGCTTCGGCCATCCGGTCTATACGGTCGGCGATCCGCGCAACGACGTGATCAAGCAGGTGGCCAGGGATCTGTCCGAGGAACAGCAGAACACCAAGATGTACGCGATCGCCGAGCGCCTGGAAGCGGTGATGTGGGACATCAAGAAGATGTTCCCCAACCTCGACTGGTTCAGCGCGGTGAGCTATCACATGATGGGCGTGCCGACCGCGATGTTCACGCCGCTGTTCGTGATCGCCCGCACCAGCGGCTGGAGCGCGCACGTCATCGAGCAGCGCATCGACGGCAAGATCATCCGTCCGAGCGCCAATTACACAGGCCCCGAAAACCTGGCGTTCGTGCCGATCGACCAGCGTTGATGTCCCGGATGCCCGCGTTCCCCGGTCGAGCCGGGAAGCGCGGGCGCCGCGGGAGCAGATCCCACCGACCGCCGCCAGCCACGCCGACCGCGAAGCCATGAACACCGAATATCGCAAAGCCCTGCCGGGCACTTCCCTGGACTATTTCGACGCGCGCGCCGCGGTCGATGCGATCGCGCCCGGCGCCTACGAGCGGCTGCCCTACACCTCGCGGGTACTGGCGGAAAACCTGGTGCGCCGTTGCGACCCGGCCACCCTCGTCGACTCGCTGAAGCAATTGATCGAACGCCGCCGCGACCTGGACTTCCCGTGGTTCCCGGCGCGGGTGGTCTGCCACGACATCCTCGGCCAGACCGCGCTGGTGGATCTGGCGGGCCTGCGCGATGCCATCGCCGACAAGGGCGGGGATCCGGCCAAGGTCAATCCAGTGGTGCCGGTGCAGTTGATTGTCGATCACTCGCTGGCGGTGGAGTGCGGCGGCTACGACCCGGACGCGTTCGCAAAGAATCGCGCCATCGAGGATCGCCGCAACGAGGATCGCTTCCACTTCATCGAGTGGACGCGGCATGCGTTCGAGAACGTCGACGTCATTCCGCCGGGCAACGGCATCATGCACCAGATCAACCTGGAGAAGATGTCGCCGGTGATCCAGGTGCGCGGCGGCGTGGCCTTCCCGGACACCTGCGTGGGCACCGACAGCCACACCCCGCATGTCGATGCGCTGGGCGTGATCGCGATTGGCGTGGGCGGCCTGGAAGCGGAGAACGTGATGCTGGGGCGGGCGTCGTGGATGCGCCTGCCCGACATCGTCGGGGTGGAGCTGACCGGGCGTCCGCAGCCCGGCATCACCGCCACCGACATCGTGCTGGCGCTGACCGAATTCCTGCGCAGGCAGAAGGTGGTCGGTGCGTACCTGGAGTTCCGCGGCGAAGGCGCGGCGGCGCTCACCCTGGGCGACCGCGCCACCATTTCCAACATGGCGCCGGAATACGGCGCCACCGCGGCGATGTTCTTCATCGACGACCAGACCCTGGACTACCTGCGCCTGACCGGCCGCGAGGAAGAACAGGTGCGCCTGGTCGAGGCCTACGCGAAGACCGCCGGCCTGTGGGCCGGCAGCCTGGCCCACGCCGAGTACGAGCGGACGCTGGCGTTCGACCTGTCCAGCGTGGTCCGCAACATGGCCGGCCCGTCCAACCCGCACGCGCGGGTCGCCACCGCCGATCTGGCGGCGAAGGGCATCGCCGGCGATCTGGCGCTGGCGCGCGCGCAGGAAGCGCAGGGCCTGATGCCGGACGGCGCGGTCATCATCGCGGCGATCACCAGCTGCACCAACACCAGCAATCCGCGCAACGTCATCGCGGCCGCGCTGCTGGCCCGCAACGCGAACCGCGTCGGCCTGTCGCGCAAGCCGTGGGTGAAATCCTCGCTGGCGCCCGGCTCCAAGGCGGTGGCGCTGTACCTGGACGAAGCCGGACTGACGCCGGAACTGGAAAAACTCGGCTTCGGCGTGGTCGCCTTCGCATGCACCACCTGCAATGGCATGTCCGGCGCGCTGGATCCGGCGATCCAGCAGGAGATCATCGATCGCGATCTGTATGCCACGGCCGTGCTCTCGGGCAACCGCAATTTCGACGGACGCATCCATCCCTACGCCAAGCAGGCATTCCTTGCTTCGCCGCCGCTGGTGGTCGCCTACGCGATCGCCGGCACCGTGCGATTCGACATCGAAAAGGACGTGCTGGGCGTGTTCGAGGGCCGCGAGATCCGGCTGAAGGACATCTGGCCCGGTGACGAGGAGATCGATGCGGTGGTGCGCGCGGCGGTGAAGCCGGAGCAGTTCCGGCGCGTGTACGGCCCGATGTTCAATGTGCGCGTCGAACACGGCGGGCGCGCCAGCCCGCTCTACGACTGGCGCCCGATGAGCACCTACATCCGCCGCCCGCCGTACTGGGAAGGCGCGCTGGCCGGCGAGCGCACCCTGCGCGGCATGCGCCCGCTGGCGGTGCTGCCGGACAACATCACCACCGATCACCTGTCGCCGTCCAATGCGATCCTGCCGGACAGCGCGGCGGGCGAGTACCTGGCGAAGATGGGCCTGCCGGAAGAGGACTTCAATTCCTACGCCACCCACCGCGGCGATCACCTCACCGCGCAGCGCGCGACCTTCGCCAATCCGAAGCTGTTCAACGAAATGGTGCGCAACCCGGACGGCAGCGTGAGGCAGGGTTCGCTGGCGCGGGTCGAGCCGGAAGGCCAGGTGATGCGCATGTGGGAAGCGATCGAGACCTACATGGAGCGCAAGCAGCCGCTGATCATCATTGCCGGCGCCGACTACGGCCAGGGCTCGTCGCGCGACTGGGCGGCCAAGGGCGTGCGCCTGGCGGGCGTGGAAGCGATCGTCGCCGAAGGCTTCGAACGCATCCACCGCACCAACCTGATCGGCATGGGCGTGCTGCCGCTGGAGTTCCAGCCGGGCACCACCCGGCTGACCCTGGGCATCGACGGCACCGAAACCTTCGACGTGATCGGCGAGCGCCGGCCGCGTGCGACGCTCACCCTGGTGATCCACCGCCGCGACGGCGAGCGGATGGACGTGCCGGTGATCTGCCGCCTGGACAGCGACGAGGAAGTCTCGATCTACGAGGCCGGCGGCGTGCTCCAGCGTTTCGCCCAGGACTTCCTGGAATCGGCGCAGGCGGCGTGATGCCGCCTTGCGCGTAACCGCGCTAGATTGACGACTCCTTTCCGTCCGTGAGTGCCCTGGCCATGTCGAATCCGACCGGTACCGTCCGCCTGCATCGCGTCCTGCGCGCGCCGCCCGAGCGCGTCTATCGCGCCTTCCTGGATCCGGAGGCGATGGTGAAGTGGCTGCCGCCGCACGGCTTCACCGGCAAGGTGCATCACATCGATCCGGTGGTGGGCGGCACCTACCGGATGTCGTTCACCAACTTCGGGACCGGTTCCAGTCATGCCTTCGGCGGCACCTACCGGGAACTGGTGCCGGGCGAGCGCATCCGTTACGACGACCAGTTCGAGAATCCGGCCCTGCCGGGCACGATGCAGGTCAGCGTGTCGCTCAAGGCGGTAGCCTGCGGCACCGAACTGAGCATCGTGCAGGAAGGCATCCCCGCGATGATTCCGGTGGAATTCTGTTACCTCGGCTGGCAGGAATCGTTGAGCCTGCTCGCCAACGTGGTCGAACCCCAGATCCCCGACAACCCCTGACAGCACACAGGTTTTTGCATGCCGTACGCGCCCCAGATCCGTATTCCCGCCACCTACATGCGCGGAGGCACCAGCAAGGGCGTGTTCTTCCGCCTGCAGGATCTGCCCGAGGCCGCCCGCGTGCCGGGCGCGGCGCGCGACGCGTTGATGCTGCGGGTGATCGGCAGCCCCGATCCCTACGGCAAGCAGATCGACGGCATGGGCGGCGCCACTTCCAGCACCAGCAAGACGGTGATCCTGGCGAAGAGCGAACGGCCCGATCATGACGTCGACTACCTGTTCGGGCAGGTGTCCATCGATACCGCCTTCGTCGACTGGAGCGGCAATTGCGGCAACCTGTCGGCGGCGGTGGGCTCGTTCGCGATCGCCGGCGGACTGGTGGAGCCCGCGCGCATTCCGCAGGACGGAATCTGCACGGTCCGCATCTGGCAGTCGAACATCGGCAAGACCATCGTGGCGCACGTGCCGATCAGCGGCGGGCAGGTGCAGGAAACGGGTGATTTCGAGCTCGACGGCGTGACCTTCCCGGCGGCGGAGGTGCAACTTGAATTCCTGGATCCGGCCGACGAGGGCGAAGGCGAGGGCGGTGGCGCGATGTTTCCCACCGGCAACTTGGTCGACGAACTGGACGTGCCGGGCGTGGGCCGCTTTCCGGCCACGCTGATCAACGCCGGCATCCCGACCATCTTCGTCAACGCCGCCGACATCGGTTACGCCGGCACGGAACTGCAGGACGCCATCAACGGCGATGCGAAGGCGCTGGCGATGTTCGAAACCCTCCGCGCGCATGGCGCGGTCCGGATGGGCCTGATCCGCGACGTCTCCGAAGCCGCGCGTCGCCAGCACACGCCGAAGGTGGCCTTCGTGGCGCCGCCGGCCGATTACGTCACTTCCAGCGGCAAGGCCGTTGCCGCGGCGGACATCGATCTACTGGTGCGCGCGATGTCGATGGGCAAGCTGCACCACGCGATGATGGGCACCGCGGCGGTCGCCATCGGCACCGCGGCGGCGGTGCCGGGTACGCTGGTCAATCTGGCCGCGGGCGGCGGCGCGCGCAGCGCGGTGCGATTCGGCCATCCCTCGGGCACCCTGCGGGTGGGCGCCGAAGCGCGGCAGGAACAGGGCGAGTGGAAAGTCGCCAGGGCCATCATGAGTCGCAGCGCCCGCATCCTGATGGAAGGCTGGGTGCGCGTTCCGGGCGACGCTTTCTAAAGCAGCCGCGGCGCAGGGCGGGCGCGGACGCCCGCCGCTTGTTTCCCGATCAGTGCAGGCCTTCGGCCTTCAGCGCCGCCTGTACGCCCGGATCGGCTTCCATCCGCTGGCGGAACGCCGCCAGGTTGTCCAGGCCGTCCAGGTCCACGCCGACGTTCCGGGCCCAGCGCAGGGTGATGTAGAGGTAGGGATCGGCGAAGCTGCGGAATCCGGCCAGCCACTGCCGGCCTTCCAGCCGCCGGTCCGCGGTTTCGAACAGGCCGCGCAGGCGCTTGCGGGCAGCGGCCTTGATCGCGTCGAATGCGGTTTCGTCGGCGATGAACTTGCCCGGCGCGAACAGCGGGGTGAATGCCGGGTGCACATCCGAGTTCACGAAGGCCAGCCAGCGCGCCGCTTCGGCCCGCTGCTGCGGCGAACCGTCACCGCCCAGCCCGGCCTGCGGGTAGCGGTCGGCGATGTAACCCATGATGGCGGCGTTCTGGGTGAGGATGAAATCGCCATCCTGGATCGCCGGCACCGCGCCGCTGGGATTGATGGCCAGGTAGTCCGGCGCCTTCATTTCGGCGGCGGTCATCACCTTCACCTCGAAGGGCTGGCCGGTCCATTGCAGGGCGATGTGGTCGGCGGTGGAGCACGCGCCGGGCTTGGTGTACAGCTTCATGGGTGGACTCCGGTACAGACAAAGCGAGCCGGAAACTCTCCCAGACCCGCCCGGCGCCCACAAGCCCGATGGCGCAACGGACCGTCATGGACGACCCGCTTGCCGGCGCCGCCGGTTTACGAGCGCGGCGGCTGCGGTTTCAGCGACTGCACGCGCAGGAAGGTGTGATCGCCGATGGTGGCCACGCGGTAGGCGTTGCGCCAGCTCGGGTTGGCGATCTGGTGGGCCATGAAGTGGCTGGCGCCGGGGACGATTTCCTTGCGCTGGCCGGGCGGCAGGGCCCAGTTGCGCTCGGCGTTCAGGGCCACGCTGACCGACTTGGCCCAGGCGTCCGCATTCTGCAGGCGGGTGCCGGGGGCGACAATGGTGGGGGCGAACTGCTTGCGGGCGGTCACCACCTCACAGACCGAATCCCCCCACAGGCCGCTGTCGCGGCGGCGCAGGGCGACCTCGGCGACGGCCTGCTGGCCGCGCAGGGTCTGGTCGCGGGCTTCCAGGTATACGGTGGTACTCAGGCACAGCGAATCGGCGGCCGGCTGCGGCAACATCTGCGACAGCCAGAGAATCCAGGCCAGTTTCATTGGGAACTCCTTGCTCCGTCTTTGCCGGTCCCGACCGCTCCGATCCATTGGAAGCGGCGGGGGAGGGACGCGGCAGGGCGTCATGGGGAGGCAGCCTTCACACGGGCTGCCCGGGGTCCCGGCTGAATGGATGAGGGCGCCGGGGCGGCCTGCCGGAACTGGGGGGCGGGCCGAAAAGTGGGCGCAAGGTACGGGCGAAAACCGGAACCCGCCCTGAACGCGCCGGGTTGACAGCTCAACTAAGTATTTGATTGGAAATGCTTGTTGGTGAAAAACGCGTCAAGGTCGAGCCGGCTTGTGGCCGAGCCGCGCGTGCCTGCGAAGCGTGCGAGACGGCGCGCCAGGAAAGCGTGAAACCGCTGTGCGTACGCATGTTTCCCCGGAACGCACGGCGTTGCGCCGACGACATTCCGTGATGGGCGTCGCGTGTGATGCCGCCGCTGCTCGCGCCCTGCCGTCCGTCGGCTCAGAGCGTCGCGGCCAGCCGGCTGCCCTGGGCGATGGCGCGCTTGGCGTCGAGCTCGGCAGCGACGTCGGCACCGCCAATCAGGTGCGGCGTGCGGCCGGCGGCCAGCAGCGCCGCCTGCAGATCCCGGCGTGGTTCCTGGCCGGCGCAGATCACGACGTGATCCACCGGCAGGAGCTGTTCGACACCGTCGACGCGGATGCGCAGGCCGGCATCGTCCACGCCCAGGTATTCGACGCCGCCCAGCATCTTCACTTGTTTGGCCTTCAGCGTGGCGCGGTGGACCCAGCCGCTGGTCTTGCCGAGCCGGGCGCCGGGCTTGCCGGCGCTGCGCTGGAGCAGCCAGATTTCGCGGGCCGGCGGTTCGGGGCGCGGGCGGACCAGGCTGCCGCGGGTTTCGAAGGACGCGTCCACGCCCCATTCGGCCATCCAGCGGGCCGGATCCAGGCTCGGCGAACGCCCTTGCTGGACCAGGAATTCGGCCACGTCGAAGCCGATGCCGCCGGCCCCGACCAGCGCCGCGCGCGCGCCGACGGTGACCCGCCCGGACAGCACGTCGGCATAGCTGACCACCTTGGGGTGATCGGCGCCGGGAAACGCCACCCGGCGCGGGATGATGCCGGTCGCCAGCACCACTTCGTCGAAGCCTTCGAGCATGGCGGCGTCGACGCGGGTGGCGAGTTTCACCTCCACGCCGGTTTCCTCCAGCCGATGGCGGAAATAGCGCAGGGTTTCGTCGAATTCTTCCTTGCCGGGAATGCGCTTGGCGAAGTTGAACTGGCCGCCGATCTCCGGCTCGGCGTCGAACAGGGTGACCCGGTGCCCGCGCTCGGCGGCCACGGTCGCGCAGGCCAGGCCGGCCGGGCCGGCGCCGACCACCGCGATGCGCCTGGGAGCGGTGGTCCGGGAATAGATCAGCTCCGTTTCGGCGCAGGCGCGTGGATTGACCAGGCAACTGGCGGTCCTGTTCTCGAACACGTGATCCAGGCAGGCCTGGTTGCAGGCGATGCAGGTATTGATGGCGTGGGCGCGGCCGGCGCGCGCCTTCTCCGGCCACTGCGGATCCGCCAGCAGCGGCCGCGCCAGCGAGACCATGTCGGCCTTGCCGGCGGCCAGCACGCGTTCGGCCACGTCGGGCATGTTGATGCGGTTGGTCGCCACCAGCGGCACCGATACATGCGGCTTGAGCTTGGCGGTGACATCGACGAAGGCCGCGCGCGGCACCGAGGTGACGATGGTCGGCACCCGTGCTTCGTGCCAGCCGATGCCCGAATTGATGAGGGTCGCGCCGGCGGCTTCCACCGCCCGTGCCTGGGCGACGATTTCGTCCCATTGGTTGCCGTCTTCCACCAGATCCAGCAGCGACAACCGGTAAATGATGATGAAGTCCGGTCCGCAGGCCTCGCGGATGCGGCGGACGATTTCCACGGCGAAGCGCATGCGCTTTTCCGGCGTGCCGCCCCAGGCGTCGTTGCGGCGGTTGGTCTGCGGCGCGGTGAACTCGTTGATCAGATAGCCTTCCGAACCCATCACCTCGACGCCGTCGTAGCCCGCATCGCGGGCGCGCCGCGCGGCCGCCGCGTAGGCATTGATCTGCGACTGCACCGCGCGTGCGGACAATTGCCGCGGGGTGAACGGATTGATCGGCGCCTTCAGCCGGGAGGGCGCCACCGACAGCGGATGGTAGGCGTAGCGGCCCGCGTGCAGCAGTTGCAGGCAGATGAGTGCGCCGTGCTCGTGCGCGGCGCGGGTGACGAACTTGTGGGGGCGCACTTCCCACGGCCAGGACAGCTTGCCGCCGAAAGGCTTGAGCCAGCCGACCAGGTTGGGCGAGAAGCCGCCGGTGACCATCAGCCCCACACCGCCGGCGGCGCGTTCGGCGAAGTAGGCCGCCAGGCGCGGGAAGTCGCGGGCGCGATCTTCCAGGCCGGTATGCATTGATCCCATCAGGATGCGGTTGCGGACCCGGGTGAATCCCAGATCGAGCGGGGTGAACAGATGCGGGTAATGCGCGGCGGTGGCGGCGGTGGCGCTGGACGGCATGCGGGCGATGGATACGCTGGCGTATGGAGGCGACACGATGCCCCGGCCGGAGCCGCCGCGCAAGTGCTGGCGGCGCGCGACGGTAAAACACGGCACACAACGCGCCCGCTTGGCAAGAGTTGTCGCGTCCGGCCGGCTCGAGGACCATAAGGGACCCAGGCTTTCGGGACGTCATGGACGCCGCACCACCTCCCCTGCACGACTACCTGCGCGACGGCATCGCCGCCGCGGACCTGCCGGACCTCCACCCCCTGCTCGCCGCCCGCGATCAACTGCGGGCCTTCTCGACCCTGTTCCACGGCGGCGAGGAGAACGTCATGGTGCGCCTGCTGGTGCTGCGCACGATCGGCGAGCGCGGGCAGGCGCCGGACTGGACGCCGCAGGAACTGCGGGACCAGTTCGCCTACCTGGATCCGGTCAAGTTCGACACCGTGATCGGACGCCTGCGCGAGAACGGCCTGCTGCTGTGGGAAACGCACAGCCAGCGCTACCGCATCAGCCCGGTCGGCCGCCAGGCGCTTGCCGCGATCGGAATGCTGCTGCAGTTCAACCGCGAGGGCGACGAACTGGCCTACGTCACCGCCCAGCTCGCCGCCGGCCAGGCGGTCGGCCGGGTCGGCGCCGACGATCTGCAGCACCTGCTGTCGCGCCTCAACGAACTGCGCGAGGATTTCGACCAGGCCGTGCTCAGCGGTTCGGAACACCGCATCCAGCGCGCCGCCGACACCCTGCAATCGGTCTGGCAATGGGTGGAGAAGGGCACCGAACTGATCCGCGACATCGCCGCCGACGGCGATCTGGATACCGCGACCCATCGCGTGGCCCAGCAGATCGGCCGCGCGCAGAGTGCGCTGCTGCGGCAGGCCTCGGTGTTCCAGCGCGCGCTGAACCAGCTCGATCGCCACCGCGTGCACCTGGGCGCGAGCGGACTTTCATCCTCGGACGTCAATCGTTTCCTGCGTGCACGCGACATCGATGCGCTGGCCGCGCTTGCCGACGATGTGCTGGCGCGCACGCCGATGCCGGCGTTCGTGCTTGGCCCCATCGCGTTGGACGTGGCCGAGTACGAGCTGGTCGAGCGCGAGCGCGAAAGCCAGGAGAACACCGCACTGCCGCCGGCGCGCAACGCACCCGACGATACCCACGCTCCGGCCGCCCAGAACGACTATGCGCACGCCGAACAGTGGCTGGACCAGCTCGGCAGCCTGGAGCAGGCCGCGCCGCTCGCCGACTGGGTGCCGCAGGAAAGCTTCGCGCTCAGCGCCTACCGGCTCTCGCTGCTCGGGCTGATCGGCGATGCCGGGGCGGAAAACCGGCAGGGCGTCAGCGCCTCGCTCGCGCAGTTGCCGATGCAATGGCGGGTCGAACCCGTGTTCGAAACCGTCCAGCGCGCCGGCGTGGCCTACATGAGCCGCGGCCAACTGCTGCCGCAGGCCGGGGAAGCGCCGGTCCGCGCCACCGCGCCCGCACGCAGGCAGGACAAGAAGACCCAGCAACCGAAACGGAAGACCCAGACCGCATGAGTGATCCCATCGCTTCCCTGATCGCGCGGCTGCTGGCCGAGCGTTGGCTGCCGCGCGAGGACCGCGCGGTGCGCCAGATCCTGGTCGACGCCGAACTGCGCGACGATCTCGACCGCCGCCTCGCGGCCACCGGCCTGCGCCTGCTCGAACACCCGTACGCCGCGCATGTCGCGCTCGGCGTGGCGCGCGCGCAGGAGAACGAAGTGTTCGGCAATGCCGAGGCGTGGGCGGCCAGCAATCTGTCGCTGGGCCGCGATGCGCTGGCGCTGCTGGTCGTGCTGTGGGCGCTGCTGGTGCTGCCCAAGCGACAGCGCCAGATCGCCCGCCAGGAAGGCGAGCGCGCGCAGGAGCAGGAACAGATGTTCGCCGAGCTCAAGCCGGTTCCGGTCGGCGCGGAAGTGGTCGAGCCGATCAACGAGCGCACCCTGCTGGCCGACTTCGGCGACAAGCTCGGTGGCAAGGGCCGCCTGCAGATGAACCTGGGCGCGCTGCAGCGGCAGGGCTTCATCGTGCGTCGCCGCGAGCGCATCCATGAAGGCCCGCTGCTGGATCTGGCGTTCGACTACGAGCGCATCGCCAGCCGGGTGATGGACGGCGCGCTGTCGCAGGTCATCGAGGAAGCGCGGCAATCGCAGGCCGCCGCCCGCGAGCGCGGCGAGGACGCGGGCCAGGATGCGGCCGGCGACGCGCCGGTCGAAGACATGCTGGAAGAGAACGCGCAGGAAGAAGAGAGGCTGGCCGATGTTTGAGTTCCGCCAACTGGAAGTCGTCCACTGGGATTACTGGCAGCGCTACACCCTGCCGCTGGACGCCTCCATCATCACCGTCGTCGGCCCGAACGGTTCCGGCAAGACCACCCTGCTGGACGCGCTGCGCACCCTGCTGGCCATCGACGATCGCGACATGGCGCGCGACTACAAGACCTATCTGCGCCACAACGGCAAGCCATTCGCCTGGTTGCGCGCGGTGGTCAGCAATCCGGCCGACCGGCGCGGCAAGCGCGCGTTCTTCCCGTACATGGACGAACAGGTCACCATCGCCTGCCGCGTGCGCAAGCGCGGCGGCGACTGGTCGCGCGATTACCAGATCGTCCCGGGCGACGTGCCCATCGAAACCCTGGAGCAGGGCGGCGAATGGCTGGGCGTGCGCGACTATCGCGTGCGGCTGGCCGGTGCCGGCCTCAGCCGCGCCATCTGCCGCGTGCTCACCCTGGAGCAGGGCGCCACCGACAAGCTCTGCCAGCTCTCGCCGCGCGAACTGCTGCAACTCGTGTTCGACGTGTTCGAGGACAAGGCGGTGCTGGACGACTACCAGCGCGCGCGCAGCGAACAGTTCGACGTGGAAAAGGAAATCGGCCAACTCCAGCAGGGCCTGGCGGAACTGCATCTGCGGCTGGAGTCCGCGCGCGCCGACGTGCGTTCCTTCGAGGACGGGCTTTCGCTGCGTTCGCAGCGCAACCGGCTGCACACCGAGATCCTGCCGAAGGTGGAACTGGCGGATCTGCGCGCCACCATCGAGGGCGCGCGCCCGCGCCTGACCGGCCTGCGCCGCGCGCTGCGCGAACGCGGGCAGGCGCATGCTTCGCTGCTGGCGCAGGAGGCCGGCGCGCAGATGCAGCGCACCGCGCTCCAGCAGGCACTGGCCGAGGTGCGCCAGCGCCAGGCCGAGGCCGAGGCGGTGTTCACCCGCGCCCGCGACCACGCGCGCGATGCGGAAATGCTGGTCAAGCGGCGCGACGATCTGGATCGCCTGCAGGGCGGCCGCAAGGGCGCCGACGTCAAGGCGCTGAGCCGCGAGGTCGAGGAAGGCCGGCGCCGGCAGGCCGAGCTGAAACTGGAGGGCCAGCGCGATCGCCAGCGCGCCGCCGAGATCACCGCGCAGGTTGCGGCGCTCAGCGGCGGCGGCCGCGTCACCGAGTCATTCGAGCGCGACTTCCGCGCCGCGCTCGATGCGAAGGGCATCGGCCACAAGGTGCTGACCGAACTGGTGGAAATCGCCGATCCGGACTGGGCCACCGCGGTCGAAGCGGTGCTGGCGCCGTACCGCCATCTGCTGGTGCTGGATACCCCCCGGGATGCCGCCGCGGCCTGGCAACTGGGCGAACAGATGCAGTACCGCCACTTCCTGGTCGCCGACCGCGCACCGGCCGACAAGCCGACCCGCGGCTCGCTGCTGGAAGTGGTGCGTTTCCTCGATGACCCGCCGGCCTGGCTGCCGCGCCAACTGGATCGCATCCAGCGGGTGCAGGACGTGCAGGCCGGTCATCGCCTGCCCAAGGGACAGGACTGGATCACGGCCAAGGGCTATCTGCGCGAACAACGCGGCGGCCGCCACATCGGCGGTGGCGCGCACCACTTCGGCGCGGGCGCGCGCCAGGCGCAACTGGCCGGACTGCGCGCGGAACTCGCCGCCATCCAGCAACGTGGGCACGCGCGCGAGGAGGAACTGACCAGGCTAGGCCAACAGGTCGATGCCAGCCAGGCGCGACTGCTGGGCCTGGGCGCGGGCAACGAACTGGTGACGCGCGCGGCCGAATTCGCCGATGCCGCCGAGCGCCTGCCCGAGTTGGCCGAGGCCGCGCAGCAGGCCGCGGCCGCGCTGCTGGACGTCCGCACCGAACTGGAACGGCTGGCCGCCGAGGACAAGGCCGAGAGCATCGCCGCGGCCAGCCGCGCGGGCGAGCTGAAGGCCCTGGCGAACGAACTGCGCGAGCGCGAACAGCAGATCGCGCAGGAGCGGATGGCGCTGGTGCAGCGGATCGTCGAGTTCCGCCGCCGCCGCGCGCAGATGCCGGCGGCGTGGCGGGGTCAGGCGGCACTGAAGGCCGCGCGCGACGAATACGAAAGCGCCAACGCGGTGCGCCGCGAGGTCGAGCGGATCGACGAGCGCCTCGCCCGTGGCGCCTATGTGGAAGACGACGGCTGCGTCGCGCTGCGGGACAAGTTCGCCGCCGATCACGCGGGACTGGAAGCGGCCATCGGCAAGCGCGAGGCGCACCTGCACCGTGCGCGCAGGCTCACCGAGGAAGCGCGCGGCGCCTACATCAACGTGCTGCGCGCCACGGTCCGCCGCTACCGCAAGAACCTGGTCGCGCTGGGCGAACTGTCCGGCATCGGCGTCGATGTGGAAATGCCGGAACTGGTCAACGAGGACACGGCGCTCGCGCAGGCCGGCCTCACCGTGCGCTTCGATTTCGATCGCAAGGGCTGGATCGGCCTGGACGACGGCGAAGCCTCCGGCGGCCAGCAGGTGATGAAGTCGCTGCTGCTGCTGGTGGCGCTGTTGCGCGACGAGGAGCAGCCGGGCGGATTCGTCTTCATCGACGAACCGTTCGCGCACCTGGACGTGGCCAACATCGAGAAGGTCGGCCGCTTCCTGCGCTCGACCGACGCGCAATACATCCTGACCACGCCGATCACGCACAACGTCAACGTGTTCGAACCGTCGGATCTGGTATTGGCGACGAGCAAGCGCCGCGCCGGCAGCAGTTGGGCCGAGCCGGTGGCGGTGCTCAAGCGCGATCGCGGCCAGGACGCCGCGGCGGCCTGAGGCCGCCGCCGGGAATCAGGCGGCCTGCCGGCGCAGGCGCAGCAGGCCCAGTCCCAGGCCGATGAACAGCGCGCCGCCGGCGCGCTGCCACAGGCGCCCGCGCGCGCCGCCGAACCAGCGGTGCAGGCGGCGCGCGGCGGTGACATAGCACAGGTGCGACAACACCGTGCAGGCCGCGAAGGTGGCAGTCAGCAGCAGGCCCTGGCGCCAGGGCGAGCCGTGGGTGGGCATGAACTGCGGCAGCAGCGCGGTGAAGAACAGGATGCTCTTCGGATTGGTCGCCGCCACCAGCACGCCCTGGCCGAACAGGCGCCACCCGTCGCCGTTCGCCGACGGCGACGATGTACGCGGCGGGAACGGAGCCGGGCCGCGCCATTGGCGGATGCCCAGATGGATCAGGTACGCCGCGCCGGCGATCTTCAGCGCGGTGAACGCCGTGGACGACGCCTGCAGCAGCGCGCCCAGGCCGAGCAGGGCGGTGACCGCCACGACGAACACGCCGCTCGCGTTGCCGGCCGAACCGATCAGCGCCCGCCGCGCGCCCAGCGTGGCCGCGTTGGACACCGCCAGCAGCACGGCCGGGCCCGGCGTGAACGCGGTGATCAACGACAGCGTGCAGAACAGCCACCAGCCACCGGCGCTCATGCGGTCACTCCCAGCCCGCCAGCACCAGCTTGCCGATGGTGGTGCCGGACTCCAGCCGGCGATGCGCCTCGCGCAGGTTGGCGGCGTTGATGGGGCCGAGCGTTTCGCGATGGTTGCTGCGCAGCTCGCCCGCATCGATCAGGCTGGCGGCGCGGTTGAGCAGGCGATGCTGTTCGATCAGGTCCGGCGTGCGGAAGCGCGGGCGCGCGAACATCATTTCCCAGTGGATGCCGACCGACTTGGCCTTGTAGGGATCGCCGATGCGCAGTTCACCCCGGGGTTCGACGATCAATCCCACGTGGCCGAGCGGCGCGATGATCTCGCCGATGGCGGACCAGTAGCGGTCGGTGTCGGCCAGGTTGAGGACGGCATCCACCTGCGCGAAGCCGAGGGCGGCGAGCTGCGGCGCCAGTTCCTGCCGATGATCGATGACGTGGTGCGCGCCGAGCGAACGGCACCATTCGATGGTTTCCGGGCGCGACGCGGTGGCGATGACGGTGAAGCCGGCGCGGCGCGCCAACTGGATCGCCATCGATCCCACGCCACCGGCACCGGCGAGCACCAGCAGGCTGCGGCGGTTGCATTCGTTGTCGATCGAATACGGCATGCGATGGAACAGCAGTTCCCACGCGGTGATCGTGGTCAGCGGCAGCGCCGCGGCCTGGGCGAAGTCCAGCGTCGCCGGCTTGCGCCCGACGATGCGTTCGTCGACCAGTTGGAACTGCGCGTTGCTGCCGGCGCGGGTGATGTCGCCGGCGTAGTAGACGGCGTCGCCGGGCGCGAACAGGGTGACCTGGTCGCCGATCGCCTCGACCACGCCGGCGGCGTCGTAGCCGAGCACGCGCGGCGGATCTTCCTGCTGCGGCTTGGGTGCGCGCACCTTGGTGTCGACGGGATTCACCGATACGGCCTCCACCCGCACCAGGATGTCGTGCCCGTTGGGTTCGGGGCGGGGCAGTTCGATGTCCAGCAGGGACTGCGGATCGTCGATGGGGAGATAGCGGGTGAGGCCGACGGCTTTCATGGGAATCTCCGGTTGTGGCGGGCGTTCAGACGGGAAGCGGGCTGCGTTCGGAAAACTGCCCGCGCCAGTAGGGATAGTACGGATACGGTGTTTCGGTCGCGCTCGCGGCATCGAGGCGGGCGATCTGATCGGGAGTGAGCTGCCAGCCGACGGCGCCCAGGTTCTGCTTCAACTGCGTCTCGTTGCGGGCGCCGATCAGCACCGTCGACACCGTCGGGCGTTGCAGCAGCCAGTTGATGGCGATCTGCGGGATGGCCTTGCCGGTCTCGGCGGCAATCGCGTCGAGCGCGTCGACGATCCGGTACAGGCGCTCGTCGTCCACCGTGGGTCCGAACGCGGCGGTGTCGTGCAGGCGGCTGGTTTCCGGCAGGGGCTGGCCGCGCCGGATCCTGCCGGTGAGCCGGCCCCAGCCCAGTGGACTCCACACGACCGCGCCGACGCCCTGATCGATGCCCAGCGGCATCAGTTCCCACTCATAGTCGCGGCCGATCAGGGAGTAGTAGGTCTGGTTGGCGACGTAACGGCTCCAGCCGTGGCGCTCGGCGATGCCCAGCGACTTCATCAGTTGCCAGCCGGAAAAATTCGAGACGCCGAGATAACGCACCTTGCCGGCGCGGACCAGGCCGTCCAGCGTGGAAAGCGTTTCCTCGATTGGCGTCATCGCGTCGAAGGCATGCAACTGCAGCAGATCCAGATAATCGGTATCCAGGCGCTTGAGCGAAGCGTCGACCGCCTTCAGCAGGCGCAGGCGCGAGGTGCCGGCATCGTTGGCGCCGTCGCCCAGCCGCAGTCCGGTCTTGCTGGACAGGATCACCTGATCGCGGCGACCGCGCAGTGCTTCGCCGAGGATGGATTCGGAGGCGCCATCGGAATAGACGTCGGCGGTGTCGAAGAAGTTGATGCCGGCCTCCAGGCACAGATCGATCATCCGCCGTGCCTCGGCGACGTCGGTGCTGCCCCAGGCGCCGAACAGCGGACCCTTGCCGCCGAAGGTGCCGGCGCCGAAGCCGAGCGCGGAAATCTTGAGACCGGAGCGGCCGAGAAAACGGGTTTCCATGGGATGTCCTTGTGGGAGAGAAGAGAAGGAACGGGATGCGTCAGGCGCATTCGCCGGCACGCAGCGCGGCCGGCGCGGCGGTGTGGTTCCGGCGTTCGAGCGCGATGCTCCACAGTGCCACCGCGAAGGCGGACAGCGGCACCAGCGCGCCTACCCAGGTCAGTGCGGTCAGGCCGGCGCCGTGGGCGATGACCACGCCACCCAGCCACGCGCCCATCGCGTTGCCCAGGTTGAAGGCGCCGATGTTGAGGCTGGAGGCCAGGCTCTGCGCGGCACCGGCTTTCTGCAGCACCCACAACTGCAACGGCGAGACCGTGGCGAACGCCGCCGCGCCGAGCAGGCCGGTGAACAGCACCATCGCCCAGCGGCTATGCAGCGCGAAACTCATCAGTCCCATCACCAGCGCCAGGGCGACGAGCGTGCCCAGCAGCGCCGGTTGCAGGCGCTTGTCGGCGAATCGGCCCCCCAGCAGATTGCCGAGTATCATGCCCACGCCGAAAACCAGCAGGATCGGCGACACCGCCGCATCGGCGAATCCGGTGATCCGGGTCAGCAGCGGCTGGATGTAGGTGTAGACGGTGAACATGCCGCCAAACCCCAGCACGGTCATCAACAGGCCCAGCAGGACCTGCGGCTGCGCGATCGCCTTCATCTCCTCGCGGAATGCGATCGGCGCGGCATCGCCGCGGTCGGCCGGCACCAGCGCGGCGATCACCACGGTGGCGATCACGCCGATGGCGGTCACCGCCCAGAACGTGGCGCGCCAGCCGAACTGCAGGCCCAGCCAGGCACCGGCGGGCACGCCCAGCAGGGTGGCCACGGTCAGGCCGGTGAACATGATCGAGATCGCCGAGGCCTTGCGGTCCTCCGCGACCAGGCCGGTGGCCACCACCGCGCCCACGCCGAAGAAGGTCCCGTGCGCCAGCGAGGTGACCACCCGCGCGATCATCAGGGTGGTGTAGTCCGGAGCGACGGCACAGGCCAGGTTGCCCAGGGTGAAGATGATCATCAGCGCCACCAGCACCGCCTTGCGGGGCATCCGGCTGGTGGCCGCGGTGAGCAGGGGCGCCCCGGCGAACACGCCCAGCGCATAGCCGGAAATCAACAGGCCGGCGGCGGCGATGGACACGTGCAGATCGGTGGCGACCTGCATCAGCAGGCCCATGATGACGAACTCGGTGGTGCCGATGCCGAATGCCCCGGCGGTGAGGGCGTACAGCGCAATCGGCATGCGCGGGCGGGAAGGGGCGGTCACGGTGGGAAATCCGGTGATGAAGGGAGCGCGCACTTTGGCGCTTCCGCTTGACCCGAAAAAGCGCGAATATGCCGAATCACTTTCAACAATTAATTGATAATCATGGACCGAGTCGGCGATCTCACCCTGTTCCTGCGCGTGCTCGACCTCGGCTCCATCACCGCTGCGGCCCACAGCCTCGATTTGTCGGTCGCGGTCGCCAGCCAGCGGCTGAAGCGGCTGGAGCGCGAGTTGGGCGTGCGCCTGCTGCACCGGACCACCCGCCGCCTGCATCCCACGCCGGAAGGCGCCGCATTGGCCCAGCAGGGGCGGATGCTGGTGGAGGATCTGGAAGCGCTGGGCGCGGGCCTGCGCGAGGCCGCCACCGAAGTTGCCGGCACGCTGCGGGTGACGCTGTCGGCGACGTTCGGCCGCCAGTACGTCTCGCCGCTGCTGCCCGCGTTCCTGGCTGAGCATCCCAAGCTGCGGATGGCGGTGCATCTGAGCGATCAGGTGGTCGACCTGGTCAGCGAAGGCTTTGATCTGGCGATCCGCATCGGCGCGCTGGAGGACTCCGGCCTGGTCGCGCGCCGCATCGCGCCGAACCGGCGCGTGCTGTGCGCCTCGCCGGAGTACCTGCGGCGGCGGGGGCGGCCGCTGCACCCGGAGCAACTCCCATCCCACGAATGCCTGCTGCTGGTCGGCAGCCAGGGACGCCAGGATGTCTGGCGCCTGCAGGACCCGCAGGGCAAGGAAGTCGCGGTGCGGGTCAACGGTCGTTACGAAAGCAATTTCGGCGAACTGCTGCGCGACGCGGCGGTCGCGGGCGAAGGCATCGCGGTGCATTCGCTCTGGCACGTTGCTGAGGATCTGCGCAGCGGCCGGCTCGAAGTGGTGTTGCCCATGTATCCGCCCGCCACCACCGCGATCAGTGCGGTGATGCCGCAACGCCGCCTGGTGCCGCCGCGGGTGCGTGCCTTCGTCGATCTGCTGGTGGCCCGGTTCGGCGAGAACCCGCCGTGGGAAGCGGGTCTGTCGCTGCCCGGCGGCTGATCCGGCGACGCGCGCCGGATGGGTCGCGCACGCCGGGCCATGCGCGTGCTCAGGTCCAGGTGTCGAAGGCGAAGGCGTCCAGCGCCAACCCCGCCATTTCCACGTCCCGGTGCAACAGGCGTGCGTGCGCGCCTTCGCCACCCGCGCCCAGCGCGACGTACAGCGGATAGAGATGCTCCTGGGTGGGATGGTTGCGCAAGGCTTCCGGCAGCGCGCGCCAATCCAGTGCGCCGGCGACGTCGCCGGCCTCCAGCTTCGCGCGCAGCGCATCGGTGAACGCGGCGACCCACGGAAATTCGGCCGCGTCGGGGTGGCGCCAGTCGAGCGCGCGCAGGTTGTGCGAGAAACCGCCCGAGCCGACCACCAGCACGCCATCGGCGCGCAGCGGCGCCAGCGCGCGGCCGACGCGATAGTGCGACTCGGCATCGCCCTCCGGATTCACCGACAACGCGACGACCGGAATGTCGGCCTGCGGATACATCCGCCGCAGCGGTACCCACACTCCATGGTCGATGCCGTGCTGCGGATCCGGGGCCGCCTCGATGCCTGCATCGCGCAGCAGTTCGACCACGGTGCCGGCCAGCGTGGGCGAACCCTGCGCCGGATAACGGATGTCGTACAGCGGCGCGGGGAAACCGCCGAAGTCGTGGATGGTGCGGGGCGCGCCGGTCGCGGTGACGGTGGTCACCGGCGCCATGAAATGAGCCGACGCCACCACGATGGCGCGGGGGCGCGGCAGCAGTTCGCCCAACCGATCCAGGAAGCGACCGGTGGGCGAGTCCTCGATGGCCAGCATCGGGGAACCGTGGGACAGGAACACGGCGGGCAGGGCGGCGGGAGTATCCATGACGCGCAGCATGGCCCCGCGCGGCGCCCGGGCCAATAGACGGCGGCACACCGATGTGTTGCGGCGCCGGAACGGCGTCGCGTTTCCTTGCGCACCCCTCTGGCAAGATGGGCCGGTCGCCATCGCAGGAGGCCGCATGGGCCAGGACGAACTCCGTTCGGCGCAACGCCCGGATCCCGATCCGCCGATGCGCGCGGTGGCCGACTACGTGGTGGATTACCGCATCGAATCCCGCGAGGCCTACGACACCGCCCGCCTGGTCCTGCTGGATTCGCTGGCCTGCGCCATGCTGGCGATGAAGTTCCCCGAATGCGTCCGCCACCTCGGGCCGATCGTGCCCGGCGCCGGGATGGCCGATGGCGTGCGGATACCGGGGACGGCCTACGAGCTGGATCCGGCCCAGGCGGCCTTCGCGATCGGCACGCAGATCCGCTGGCTGGATTTCAACGACACCTGGCTCGCCGCCGAATGGGGCCATCCTTCCGACAACCTGGGAACGCTGCTGTCGCTCGGGGATTATCTGAGCCGCAAGGCGCGCCGGGAGGGCCGTGCACCGCTCACGGTGCGCGAGCTGCTGGGTTTCGCCATCAAGGCGCACGAGATCCAGGGCGGCTATGCGCTGCTCAATTCGTTCAACCGGGTCGGCCTCGACCACGTGATCCTGGTCCGGCTGGCGTCCACCGCGCTGGCAACCCACATGCTGGGCGGCAGCCGCGAACAGATCGTCAACGCCATCTCCAACAGCTGGATCGACAACGGCGCGCTGCGGACCTATCGCCACGCCCCGAACACCGGCCCGCGCAAAAGCTGGGCGGCGGGCGATGCCTGCCGCCGCGCGGTCATCCATGCGCTGGACGCCGTGCGCGGCGAAACTGGCTATCCCAGCGCGTTGAGCGCGCGGACCTGGGGCTTCTACGACGTGGCGTTCGGGCGCCAGCCCTTCCGCTTTGAACGGCCCTTCGGCAGCTACGTGATGGAGAACGTGCTGTTCAAGATCAGCCACCCGGCCGAGTTCCATGCCCAGACCGCCGTCGAATGCGCCCTGCGCCTGCACCCCCAGGTGGCGCCCCGGCTGGATCAGGTGGCGCAGGTGATCATCGAAACCCAGGAGGCCGGACGGCGCATCATCGACAAGACCGGCCCCTTGGCCAACTACGCCGATCGCGATCACTGCCTCCAGTACATGGTCGCGGTGCCGCTCATCTTCGGCCGGCTGGAAGCGGAGGACTACGGCGACGCGCGTGCGGCCGACCCGCGCATCGATCGCCTGCGCAACCTTATGATTGTCAAGGAGAACGAGCAGTTCACCCGCGACTACATGGACCCCGACCGGCGCTTCATCGGCAATGCGGTGCAGGCGGTCTTCGCCGACGGGAGCCGATCCGAACGGGTGGCGATCGACTACCCTGTCGGCCACCGGCGGCGGCGGGAGGAGGGCGTGCCATTGCTGATGGCCAAGTGCGAGGCCGCACTGCGCGGCCATCTGCCGGCGGCCCGGGCCGACCGCCTGCTGGACCTAGCGCAGGCGCCGGAACGCCTGGACGCGCTGGCCCTGGACGAGTTCATGGCGCTGTTGCGGGTGGCATGAATTGCCTGCAAGCAGGACCCTATTTCCTTGGCGGACCGGACTTGTTATGGTACCGTTAACGCTGTCTTCACTTCCGTCCGCATAATCTGTTCAGGATGGCGCGTTGACAGCCGTCCGGACAACGATAAGAAAGCTGGAAAAAACGCGAGTTAAGTACTTCGGTTTTTCTACACCTGCTGATTTAGACAAGGAGCTGCAAATGAACAAGAAACTGCTTTGTGCCGCGCTGCTGAGCGGTCTGAGCCTGGCGCAAGCCGCTTCCGCCCAGGAGTTCGACGACCGTTGGTACCTGACCGGTTCCGCCGGCATCAACGTCCAGGACAACGACCGCAACACCGACGATGCTCCGTTCGGTGCCATCGGTCTGGGCAAGTTCATCAGCCCGAACTGGTCGCTGGATGGTGAAATCAACTACCAGAACACCCAGTTCGAACGTAACGTCAACCTGAACTGGAGCCAGTACGGCATCTCGCTGGACCTGCGCCGCCACTTCTGGCTGTCGGATCGCAACTGGCATCCGTACCTGCTGGCCGGCCTGGGCCTGCAGCGCTCGGAAGAAGAGTTCGACGCGTTCCCGAACCCGAACTCGCCGGGCGAGCGCAAGGACAACAACTTCGCCGCCAAGCTGGGTGGTGGTATCCAGGCCAAGCTGGGCCGCGTCGGCGTCCGCACCGAACTCGCCTACCGCATCGACTTCGACGACCAGGCCATTGGCCCGTCGTATGACGGTTCGATCGACGACGGTGACGATTTCGCCGATCTGCTGGCTTCGGTCGGCATCATCATCCCGCTGGGTCCGGAAGCCGCTCCGCCGGCCCCGCCGGCTCCGGCGCCGGCTCCGAGCTGCGCCGATCTGGATGACGACGGCGACGGCGTCAACAACTGCGACGACAAGTGCCCCGGTTCGCAGGCTGGCCAGACCATCGGTCCGGACGGCTGCCCGGTCCCGGTTTCGATCGACCTGAAGGGCGTGAACTTCGACTTCGACAAGTCGGTGCTGCGTCCGGACGCGGTCGCCATCCTGGGCGAGGCCGTCGAAATCCTGAAGCGTTACCCCGACCTGAAGGTTGAAGTCGCCGGTCACACCGACTCCGTCGGTACCGACGCCTACAACCAGGGCCTGTCGGAGCGTCGCGCCAAGGCCGTGTACGAGTACCTGACCAGCAATGGTGTGGACGCTTCGCGTCTGATTGGCCCGAACGGCTACGGCGAGAGCCGCCCGATCGACACCAACGACACCAAGGAAGGCCGTGCGCGCAACCGTCGTACGGAGCTGAACGTCCAGAACTGATCGGACGTCGCTTTCCGCAACATGCAAAGCCCGGCCTCGTGCCGGGCTTTGTTTTTTCATGGATGAAGATCGCGCCCGAAGCGACCTCATCCACCGCGTGATGCGCGCCGGCAGCCACAGGAGCGTCAACCACTTGGCGGAAACTGGTGAGGCTTTTCTTGATATCGCCGCCAGTGCTTCTTACACTGCGGGCTCGTTCGATTGCCGGGATATCCGCATGCGCCATCTCCTTTTCGCCGGCCTCGCCGGTCTTGCCGCCATCCCCGCCGCGAACGCCGCCCAGAATTGCAGCGGCAGTCTGGTCCAGCCGCCGCTGCCGGTACGCCCGACGGTGCTGGAACCGGTGGCGTCCGAGTTCACGCCCACGGTGTCACAGCTCGGAGCGCCCAGCGGAGTGCTGACCCAGGCGCTGGACGAGGCGATGTCGGTGGACCGGGTCCTGATGCGCCTGCGCATCGAGGGTTGCCAGAACGTCGCCAAGGCGATGCCGGCTTCCGCCGCGACGGCCAACGCCAACGATCCCTCGGGCTACAAGCCGAAGACCCAGTACGACAACACGCCGTGGCGTTTCGACATGAACCAGAACGGCAAGCGCATGACGGCCGAAGAGTTCGATGCCTGGATGAAAGCGCGCGGCGTGCGCGTGGCCAAGGGCGCCGGTGGTGCGGCCGCTCCCGCACCGGCGGCGCCGGCCGCCGCGGCGCCTGAAACCAAGAAGTAATTCCACCGTTTCGCGCGGTCGCGGCCATGGCCCGTCCTGTCCATGGCGCGCGACCGCGTTCCACGAGGGGGGCCACGCAAGGTCCCGGCTCGCCGCCCCGGCATGGCGTGGCGCGCGTCCTCTCCAAACTGGGTGTCTGTTCCCGCAGTGAAGCGGCCCGTTGGGTGCTCGCAGGGCGGGTCGCCGTGGACGGGCGCATCGTCCGCGATCCCGAGTTCCCCGTCGTCCGCGGCAGGCACCGGCTGAGCGTCGACGGCAATCCCGTGGATGCGGGCGAACGCCTGTATCTGATGCTCAACAAACCGCGCGGCCTGCTCACCACGGCCAGCGACGAACACGGACGCGATACGGTCTATCGCTGCTTCGAGGATGCCGGTCTGCCGTGGCTCGGTCCGGTGGGACGGCTCGACAAGGCCAGCGAAGGTCTGCTGCTCTTCACCAATGATCCGGAATGGGCGGCGGCGATCACCGATCCGGAACGCGGTCCGGACAAGACCTATCACGTGCAGATCGACCGCGTTCCCGACGACGCCCAATTGCTGCGCCTGCAACAGGGCGTGATGGCCGACGGGGTGTTCCTGCGGGCCAAATCAGCCGCGCTGCTGCGTGCCGGCGAGAAGAACGCGTGGCTGGAAATCCGGTTGGACGAAGGCCGCAACCGGCAGATCCGGCGCCTGCTGGAAGCGTTCGATATCCACGTGCTCCGATTGGTGCGGGTGGCGATTGGCCCGTTGTCGCTGGGACATCTGGCGAAGGGCGCGTGGCGCCCGCTTACGCCCGACGAGATCGCCGCACTCCCGTAGCGCGGAACTCGCTCCGCTGCTCCTCGAGGTCCACGCAAGCGGGCAAGCCGGGCAAGCCCGGCTCTGCACGCGCGATGCGAGCCGGGCAGGCATGCCCGGCCCTGCGATCCCGGCGTCCGCCATCATCCCTTCAGCACGCCCAGTTCGTGGCCGATGCGGGTGAAGGCGTCGATTGCGCGGTCCAGGTGCTCGCGGGTGTGCGCGGCGCTCATCTGGGTGCGGATGCGGGCCTGGCCCTTGCCGACGACCGGGAAGAAGAACCCAATCGCATAGATGCCTTCTTCCAGCAGGCGCGCGGCGAAGCGCTGTGCCAGCGGGGCGTCGTAGAGCATCACCGGACAGATCGGATGCACGCCCGGCTTGAGGTCGAATCCGGCGGCGCTCATGCGCTCGCGGAAATAGCGGGTGTTTTCCTGCAACCGCACGCGCAGATCGCCGGCCGAGGACAGCATCTCGAAGGCCTTGATGCCGGCGGCCACCACGTGCGGCGGCAGCGAGTTCGAGAACAGATAGGGCCGCGAGCGTTGGCGCAGCAGTTCGATCACTTCCTTCTTCGCCGTGGTGAAGCCGCCGAGCGCACCGCCCATCGCCTTGCCTAGCGTGCCGGTGAAGATGTCGATGCGATCCAGCACGCCCTTCACTTCGGCCGAGCCGCGGCCGGTCGCGCCGAGGAAACCGGTGGCATGGCATTCGTCGATGTGCACCAGCGCGTTGTACTTCTTCGCCAGCGCGGTGATTTCGTCGAGTGGCGCGATGAAGCCGTCCATCGAGAACACGCCGTCGGTGGTGATCAGCTTGGTCCGGCAGCCCGCGGCATCGGCGGCCTGCAATTGCGCTTCCAGATCGGCCATGTCGCAGTTTGCGTACCGGAAGCGCTTGGCCTTGCACAGGCGCACGCCATCGATGATCGAAGCGTGGTTGAGGGCATCGGAGATGATGGCGTCGTTCTCGTCCAGCAGCGGCTCGAACAGTCCGCCGTTGGCGTCGAAGCAGGCCGCGTACAGGATGGTGTCCTCGGTGCCGAAGAAATCGGCGATGGTCTTCTCCAGTTGCTTGTGCAGATCCTGGGTGCCGCAGATGAAGCGCACCGAGGCCATGCCGAAACCGTGGCTGTCCAGCGCCTGCTTGGCCGCCGCGATCACGTCCGGATGGTCGGCCAGCCCGAGGTAATTGTTGGCGCAGAAATTCAGCACCGTGCGGCCGTCGGCCAGGGTGATCTCGGCCGATTGCGGACTGGTGATGATGCGTTCGGACTTGAACAGGCCCTGCGCCTGCAGGTTCTCCAGCTCGGCGGCGTAGCGGGCGGTCAGCGATTCGGACATGGAGCGACTCGAGGAGGGAGGAAAGCCGGCATTTTAACGGCCTCCGCCACGCCGCGGCGGCGTCATGCCGATGCGGCATAAGCTGCGGTCCTCAAGTCATTTCCCGGCGGCAATGTGCATCCGCAGCATCAGCGGTTCCGGTCGAAAGACCATCCACGGAAACCTTGCGATGCGCGGAGACGGGCAGGCGGTGCGGACGGACAGGCGGCTCACGCGGTTGACGACCGCGCTGCTGTGTTCGCTGGCCCTGCCGGCGGCCGCGCAGCACAAGCCCGTGCTGACGGTGGAGGAATTGCAGCAGCGTCTGGAGGCGCTGGAGCGCCGTCTGGGCGCGGTCGCGACCGAGTCCGGCAATGAAGGTGGCGAGTTCGGCCTGGCGGATCTGGACCAGCGCCTGCGGGTGCTGGAGCGACGCCTGGAGCTGCAACAGGAAGAGCAGGTCGCCAGGGCCAGGGAAGCGCCGGTCATCGCGGTCAACGACAAGGGCGCTTCGTTCAAGTCGGCCGGTGGCGATTACGAGATCCGCCTGCGCGGCCTGGTCCAGGGGGATGGCCGGTTCTTCCTCGATGACCACGCGCCGGCGCAGAACGATACTTTCCTGCTGCGTACCGCGCGCCCCACGATTGAAGGTTCGCTGGGCAAGCTGGTGGGTTTCCGGCTCACACCGGAATTCGCGGGCGACAATGCCAGCATCGTCGACGCTTACGTGGATTTGCGCTTCAGTCCCGCGTACACGCTGCGTGTCGGCAAGTTCACTTCGCCGGTCGGCCTCGAGCGGTTGCAGTCGTCCTCCGCGCTGTCGGCGGTGGAGCGCTCGCTCGCCAGCGAACTCGCACCCAACCGCGACATCGGCGTGCAGGTGCAGGGCGAACTGGCCGACGGCCGTTTCAGCTATGCATTGGGCGTGTTCAACGGCACCGTGGACGGCCGCGACGCGGTCACCAGCAATCCCGACAACGAATTCGAGTATGCCGGCCGGGTGTTCTTCGAACCGTTCCGCAATGATGCCGGCGCGCTGTCCGGGCTCGGCTTCGGGCTGGGCGCGAGCATCGGCGACAAGCGCGGCGCGGGCAACAATTTCCTCCCGCGCTACCGTACGCCGGGACAAGCACAGTTCTTTGCCTATCGTTCGGTGGTGGATGCCGATGGCGAGCATTTCAGGTTGTCGCCGCAGGCGTACTACTACCGTGGACGCTTTGGCGTGCTGGGTGAATACATCCAGTCGCGGCAGGAAGTGGTGCTCAGCGGTGGTGCGGATGCAGGGCGGCGCGACAAACTGGAGCACACGGCCTGGCAGGCGACCGCGCAGTGGGTGTTGACCGGCGAGGACGCAGGTTATCGCGGCGTGGTCAAACCGTCGCGGTCCTTCCGGCCGGGCGAGCAGGGCTGGGGCGCGTTCGAACTGATCGCGCGCTACGGCGCCCTCGACATCGACGGCGATGCCTTCCCGCTGTTTGCCGACGCCACGACCTCCGCGCACCGCGCGCGCAACTGGACGCTCGGCCTGAACTGGTACCTCACCAGCAATCTCAAGCTCGTCTTCAACTACCTGGATACGACCTTCAAGGGCGGTACCGCCGATGCGGCCGACCGCGAGGACGAGAAGGCCATCTTCTCGCGCCTGCAGGTCGCCTTCTGAATCCGGAGATTCCCGTGAAAAATCATTCCCTGCGACGTCATCTGCGCACGCTTCTGATCGCCTTCGGCCTCACCGTGGCCGCCGCCGGCGCGCGCGACGTGAAGCTGCTGAACGTGTCCTACGATCCCACTCGCGAGTTCTATCGCGAATTCAACGCCGCCTTCGCCAGGGAGTGGCAGCAGAAGAAGGGCCAGAAGGTCGAGGTCGAGACCTCGCACGGCGGCTCCGGCAAGCAGGCGCGCGCGGTCATCGATGGCCTGGAGGCCGACGTGGTCACGCTGGCCCTGGCCTACGACGTGGACTCCATCGCCCAGCGTGCGCGCCTGTTTCCGGCCAACTGGCAGTCGCGCCTGCCGGAAAACAGCGCGCCTTACACGTCCACCATCGTGTTCCTCGTGCGCAAGGGAAACCCCAAGAAGATCAAGGATTGGGCGGACCTGCTGAAGCCAGGCATCGCGGTGATCACGCCCAATCCGAAGACCTCCGGAGGCGCGCGCTGGAACTATCTGGCGGCCTGGGCCTACGGCCTGAAGATCTTCAAGGGCGACGAGGCCAAGACCCGCAACTTCGTGCGTGCGCTGTTCCGCAACGTGCCGGTGCTGGACACCGGCGCGCGCGGCGCCACCACCACGTTTGTCCAGCGCGGCATCGGCGACGTGCTGCTGGCGTGGGAAAACGAGGCATTCCTGTCGATCGAGGAACTGGGCCCCAACAAGTTCGACATCGTGGTGCCGTCGCTGTCGATCCTGGCCGAGCCGCCGGTGGCGCTGGTGGACAAGAACGTGGACAAGCACGGCACCCGCGAGGTGGCGCAGGCCTACCTGCAGTTCCTGTATTCGCCCACGGGGCAGCGGTTGGCGGCCAGGCATTACTACCGGCCGCGCCATCCGCAGTACGCGGCGCCGGCCGACGTGGCACGGTTTCCGAAGCTGGAACTGGTGACCATCGATCAGGTGTTCGGATCCTGGGCCAAGGCGCAGGCCACGCACTTCGCCGATGGCGGCGTGTTCGATCAGATCCAGGCGAGGTGAAGATGCGCGGTCCCGCACCCACGCGTCCGCATCGCACGCGGAGCCGCGCATGGCCGCGGTGATCCGCGCGCGGCCCGTGGCCGGACGCCGCCGCCGGATCCTGCCCGGTTTCGGCATCAGTCTCGGCTACACGCTGGCCTGGCTGGGCCTGATCGTGCTGATTCCGCTGGTGGGCGTGTTCGTCAAGGCGAGCGGTCTGGGGCTGGACGGCCTGTGGCGGATCTGGACCGAACCCCGCGTGCTTTCGGCCTTGTGGGTGAGCTTCGGCACGGCGCTGGCGGCGGCGGCGTTCAATGCGGTGATGGGTACTTGGGTAGCCTGGGTATTCGTGCGCTACCGGTTTCCGGGCAAGCGCGTGTTCGACGCGATGATCGATCTGCCGTTCGCGCTGCCGACCGCGGTCGCCGGCATCGCGTTGACCGCGCTGTACGGCCCGACCGGCTGGTTGGGACGCTGGCTGGAAGCGGCGGGATTGAAGGTGGCCTATACGCCGCTGGGCATCACTGTGGCGCTGGTGTTCATCGGCCTGCCATTCGTGGTGCGGGTGGTGCAGCCGGTGCTGGCGGAAACCGAGCGCGAGCTCGAGGAAGCCGCCGCGACGCTGGGCGCCAACCGCTGGCAGACCATCCGCCGCGTCGTCCTGCCGGGCCTGTGGCCGGCGGTGCTCGCCGGCTTCGCGCTGGCGTTCGCGCGCGGGGTCGGCGAGTACGGCTCGGTGATCTTCATCGCCGGCAACCTGCCCGGCGTGTCCGAGATCGCGCCCCTGTTGATCACGATCAAGCTGGAAGAGTTCGACTACGCCGGGGCGACCGCCATCGCCGCGGCGATGCTGCTGCTCTCGTTCGTGCTGCTGCTGGCCATCAACAGCCTGCAGTCCCGCCTGGCGCGGACCGCACGGAGCCAGGGATGAGCGAGGCCATATCCGCCGTGATTCCCTTGCCACACGATTCCCTGGCCGATGTTTCCCATCGCGTGGCGCGCCGCCCGCGCGCGGCAACCAGCGAACCCGCCTGGGCACGGGGGCTTCTGATCGCCGGCGCGCTGGGCTTCCTGCTGGCGTTCCTGCTGTTGCCGCTGCTGCTGGTGTTCGTGGAAGCGCTGCGCGGCGGGTGGATGGCGTTCCTTTCCGCGATCCGCGAACCCGATGCGCTGGCGGCGATCCGCCTGACCCTGCTGGTGACCGCGATCGTGGTGCCGCTGAACCTGGTGTTCGGCGTGGCGGCCGCATGGGTGGTCAGCAAGCACGAATTTCCCGGCAAGCGCTGGCTGGTGACCCTGATCGATCTGCCGTTCGCGGTATCGCCGGTGGTGGCGGGCCTGATCTTCGTGTTGATCTTCGGTGCGCAGGGCTGGGCCTGGCCCCTCATCGACGAAGGCTGGCGCTTCGTGCTGCCGGGATGGGGCGAAGTGACGTTGCAACTGCCGAAGATCATCTTCGCGCTGCCGGGCATCGTGCTGGCGACGATCTTCGTCACTTTCCCCTTCATCGCCCGCGAGTTGATGCCACTGATGGAGCAGCAGGGCACCGACGAGGAACTGGCCGCGCTCAGTCTGGGCGCCAGCGGCTGGCAGGCGTTCTGGCGGGTGACCCTGCCGAACATCCGCTGGGCGCTGCTGTACGGCGTGCTGTTGTGCAGTGCGCGCGCGATGGGGGAATTCGGCGCGGTGTCGGTGGTGTCCGGGCATATCCGCGGGCGCACCAACACGCTGCCGCTGCACGTGGAGATCCTCTACAACGAATACGCCTACAGCGCCGCGTTCGCCGCCGCTTCGCTGCTGGCGTTGTCCGCGCTGCTCACGCTGGCGCTGAAGACGTACCTGGAATGGCGCCACGGCGAGGCGCTGGCCGCCAACCACCGGCATTGAGGCAGGAACATGGGCATCACCATCGAACACGTGGGCAAGCAATTCGGCGATTACGCGGCACTGGACGACATCCGCCTGGACGTGAGACCGGGTGAACTGCTGGCGTTGCTGGGCCCGTCCGGTTCCGGCAAGACCACGCTGCTGCGGATCATCGCCGGGCTGGAACACGCCGATCGCGGACGGGTGCTGCTGGACGGCGAGGATGCGGCCGGCCTGAGTGTGCAGGCGCGCCGGGCCGGCTTCGTGTTCCAGCACTATGCGCTGTTCCGTCACCTCGATGTTGCGGGCAACATCGCCTTCGGCCTGCGGGTCCGGCGCGGTGCGCAGCGCTGGCCGGAGGCGCGCATCCGCGCGCGCGTCGAGGAACTGCTGGCGCTGGTGCAACTGGAAGGACTGGCGGGGCGGTATCCGGCGCAATTGTCCGGCGGCCAGCGGCAGCGGGTGGCGCTGGCGCGCGCACTGGCGATCGAACCGCGCGTGCTGCTGCTGGACGAACCCTTCGGTGCGCTCGATGCGCAGGTGCGCCGCGATCTGCGCCGCTGGCTGCGGGAACTGCATGATCGCACCGGCCTGACCACGCTGTTCGTCACCCACGATCAGGAAGAAGCACTGGAACTGGCCGATCGCGTGGCGATTCTCAACGCCGGGCGGCTGGAGCAGGTCGGCACGCCGGCCGAGGTCTACGACGCGCCGGCATCGCCCTTCATCTATTCCTTCGTGGGCGCGGTGAACCGGTTGCCGGCGCGCTGGCATGACGGGGAACTGCATGCCGAAGGCGCGGTGCTGCCGACGGCCGGACGCGGGCGCGGCGACGGCGCGGCGGAATTGTTCGTGCGGCCGGAAGATCTGCGCATCGATCCCGCCGGACAGGGGTGGCCGGCCACCGTGTTGTCGGGCCAGCGCAGCGGACCCCGCCTGCGCCTGCGCGCGCAACTGGACGGATCCGGGCAGGAAGTGGAACTGGAACTGCCGGCCCACGAGCAGGCCCGCGAGGCCGGCCAGCCGGTGCATCTGCGGCCCGCCCGGTTCGGCTGGTTTCCGGCGCCGGCAGGCTGGGGGGAGGGCACTGCGGGCACTTGACGACGGCGATTGTTGCAGCGCAGTATCCGGGCAACGGTTAAGAAACCGTAAACGCGTGCCTCGCGACACGCGTCCAAGGTCGGAGTGGGACCGGCCTGCGCGACCCATCAGCCGATACCAACCTGGAGAGAGCCCGGATGAAGCCAGTCAAGTTGTGCACCGCCATCGCCGTCGCCCTGCTGGCGGCCGTTCCGTTCGTTTCGTTCGCGCAGGAAGCCGCGGCCGAAGCCGAAGAAGCGGAATCCCCCGTCACCTGGTCGATCGCCGCCACCACCGATTACGTCTTCCGCGGCGTGTCCCAGACCGATGAAGGTCCGGCGTTCCAGGCCGGGCTGACCTATAACGCGCCGTTCGGCCTGTACGTGGGCGTGTGGGGTTCCAACGTCGATTTCGGCGACGAGGACCCGGAAGCCGGCCTGCGCGGGCCGAATTTCGAGCTGGACGCCTTCGTCGGCTACAGCTACGACTTCAATGACAGTTGGAACCTGGATGTCAGCGCGGTGCGCTACACCTACCACGGCGCGAGCTCGGGCGTGGCGAGCGGCGATTACAACGAGTACATCGCCAAGCTCACCTGGGCCGGCCCGCTGGAAATCTCCGGCACGCTCGCCTACGCGCCGGATTACGGCGACCTGACCCCGAAGGCCAAGGAAAGCTACGCCAACCTGGCCGCGGAGTATGAGTTCGGCGAAAGCGGATTCTCCCTGGGCGCGTCGGTCGGTTACACCACGGTGGATTACGGCGAGGAATGGCTCGACGGCGAGCGCGTCAACTACGGCGTGGAAGACTATTTCGATGGCGCGCTGACCTTGAACAAGAGCTTCGGCCCGGCCACGGCGACGCTCGGCTACTACACCACGTTCGGTTCCGACGCCGCTGCGCTGAAGGCCGATGGCGATGTCTACGACAATCGCGTCGCGCTGACCATCAGCATCGGCAACTGATTCCGCCGACCACGGAAAGAAAAGAAGGGCGCCGCGAGGCGCCCTTCTTTTTGTCGCCGGTCCATGCCGGACGGCGTCTGCCTGTCTCCGCATTCCCGTCTGCCTTTTCGCAGGGAAAGGCAGACGGGACTCAGGTCCAGCTCAGTACGACCTTGCCCGCCTTGCCCGCTTCCATCAGGTCGAAGCCCTTCTGGAAATCGTCGATCGGCAACTGGTGCGTCAGCACTTTGCCGAGCGGGAAGCCGGACAGCACCAACTGGGTCATCTTGTACCAGGTCTCGTACATCTTGCGGCCGTAGATGCCCTGCACGGTGAGGCCCTTGAAGATGATGCGATCCCAGTCCACGCCGGCGCCCTTGGGCAGGATGCCGAGCAGGGCGATCTTGCCGCCGTGGTACATGCAGTCGAGCATGTCGTTGAACGCGCGCGGATTGCCGCTCATTTCCAGGCCCACGTCGAAGCCTTCCATGTGCAGATCCGCCATCACGTCCTTGAGCGAAGTGTTGGCGACGTTGACCACGCGGGTGGCGCCCATGTCGGCGGCCAGCTTCAGGCGATAGTCGTTGACGTCGGTGACCACCACGTTGCGCGCGCCGATGTGCTTGCAGATGCCCGCGGCGATGATGCCGATCGGGCCGGCGCCGGTGATCAGCACGTCCTCGCCGATGACGTCGAATTCCAGCGCGCAGTGCGCGGCGTTGCCGTACGGATCGAAGAACGCGGCCAGCTCGCTGGGGATCTGGTCCGGGATCGGCCACAGGTTGCTGGCTGGCATCACCATGTATTCGGCGAACGCGCCATCGCGGTTGACGCCGATGCCGACGGTGTTCGGGCACAGGTGCGGGCGACCGCCGCGGCAGTTGCGGCAGTGGCCGCAGACGATGTGGCCTTCGGCCGAAACGCGCTGGCCGACCGTGTAGCCGGTCACGCCGGGGCCGATCTGGGCGATGCGGCCGACGAATTCATGGCCGATCACCAGGCCCGGGCGGATGGTGCGCTGGCTCCACTCGTCCCACAGGTAGATGTGCAGGTCGGTACCGCAGATGGCGGTTTTTTCCAGCTTGATCAGCACTTCGTTCGGACCGGGCTGCGGCACCGGCACTTCTTCCAGCCAGATGCCCTTGGCCGCTTCGCGCTTGACCAGCGCCTTCATCATTTGCGTCATGGAATGTGTTCCGGTACCGGTACGGTGAGGGCGCGGATTATACGCGGGCGGCCGGAACCGTATGGTAAGCCGCGGTCCGCGCGGGCTTTCGTTCGGGCCGTCCGGGCGACGGGCCGGTGCCGCCGCCGTCTAGGCCGAAAGTCATGGTCGAGCCGGCCTTGCCCGCCGTTACAATCTAACGTTCATTTTTCCGAGGGGATTACCCATGCGCCTTGACCTGCTTGCTGCTTCACTCGCCGTGGCCTGCCTTGCACCGGCCGGCCTCGCCCATGCCGGAGAAGGCATGTGGGTGCCGCAGCAGTTGCCGGAAATCGCCGGTCCGCTGAAGAAGGCCGGCCTGAAGCTGTCGCCGGAGCAACTGGCCAACCTGACCGGCGATCCGATGGGCGCGGTCGTCGCGCTGGGCGGCTGCACCGCCAGCTTCGTTTCGCCGCAGGGCCTGGTGGTCACCAACCACCATTGCGCGTATGGCGCGATCCAGCTCAATTCGACCGCCGAAAAGAACCTGATCAAGGACGGCTTCAATGCGCCGACCCTGGCCGACGAACTCAGCGCCGGTCCCAATGCGCGCGTCTACGTGCTGGACGACATCAAGGACGTGACCGCCGAGGCCAAGGCCGCGATCGCCGCCGCCGGCGACGATCCGCTGGCGCGCACGAAGGCGCTGGAGGCATTCGAGAAGAAGCTGGTCGCGGACTGCGAAGCCGAAGCCGGTTTCCGCTGCCGCCTGTACAGCTTCTCCGGCGGCAACACCTATCGCCTGTTCAAGAACCTGGAAATCAAGGACGTGCGCCTGGCCTACGCGCCTCCGGGCAGCGTCGGCAAGTTCGGCGGCGACATCGACAACTGGATGTGGCCGCGCCATACCGGCGACTTCTCGTTCTACCGCGCCTACGTCGGCAAGGACGGCAAGCCGGCGGCGTTCTCCAAGGACAACGTGCCGTACCAGCCGAAGCATTGGCTCAAGTTCGCCGATCAGGCGCTGGGCGCCGGCGACTTCGTGATGGTGGCCGGTTATCCGGGTTCCACCAACCGCTACGCGCTGGCCACCGAATTCGACAACACCGCGAGCTGGACCTATCCGACCGTCGCGCGCCACTACAAGGCGCTCATCGAAATGGTGAAGGCGGCGGGCAAGACCAACCCGGACATCGCGGTGAAGTACGCCAGCAGCATGGCCGGCTGGAACAACACCAGCAAGAACTTCGAAGGCCAGCTGGAAGGTTTCAAGCGCATCGACGCCGCCGGCCAGAAGCACGCCGAGGAGACCGCGGTGCTGGACTGGCTGAAGGGCCAGGGCGGCAAGGGCAGGGCGGCGCTGGACGCGCATGCCAAACTGGTGGCGCTGGCGGAGCAGGCCAAGACCACGCGCGATCGCGATCTCGTGGTCGGCCAGTTCGGCAACAGCGGCGTGATCGGCGTGGCGACCACGCTGTATCGGCTGTCGATCGAGAACGAGAAGCCCAACGCCGAGCGCGAGTCCGGCTACCAGGAACGCGATCTGCCCGGCATCGAAGGCGCGATGAAGCAGATGGAGCGCCGCTACGTGCCGGCCATGGATCGCCAGATCCAGCAGTACTGGCTCAATGAATACATCAAGCTGCCAGCCGCGCAGCGCGTGGCCGCCGTCGACGCCTGGCTGGGCGGCAACGACGCCGCCGCGGTCAACCGCGCGCTCGACAAGCTGGCCGGCACCCGGCTGGGCAACACCGAAGAGCGCCTGAAGTGGCTGAAGGCCGACCGCAAGGCGTTCGAGGCGAGCAACGATCCGGCCATCCAGTACGCAGTGGCGGTGATGCCGACCCTGTTGAAGCTGGAGCAGGAGCGCAAGACCCGGATGGGTGAATCGCTGGTCGCGCGTCCGGTCTTCCTGCAGGCGCTGGCCGACTACAAGAAGAGCCAGGGCGAGTTCGTCTATCCGGATGCCAACCTGTCGCTGCGCATCACCTTCGGCAACGTGATGGGGTACGAACCCAGGGATGGCGTGGCCTACACGCCATTCACCACCCTGGAGGGCGTGGTCGCGAAGGAAACCGGACAGGATCCGTTCGATTCGCCGAAGGCGCTGCTGGACGCGGTCAAGGCCAGGCGCTACGGCGGCCTGGAAGACAAGCGCATCGGCTCGGTGCCGGTGAACTACCTGTCGGATCTCGACATCACCGGCGGCAACTCCGGTTCGCCGGTGCTGGATGCGCACGGCAAGCTGGTCGGACTGGCCTTCGACGGCAACTGGGAATCGGTCAGCTCCAACTGGGTGTTCGATCCCAAGATGACCCGCATGATCGCGGTGGACGGCCGTTACCTGCGCTGGATCATGCAGGAGGTCTATCCGGCGCCGCAGCTGCTGAAGGAAATGAATGTCCCGGCGGCGAAGTAAGCGGTAGCCAAATGGTCTGACCCTGCAAAAAAAGGGGCGGAACAAGGCGACGGGAGCGGTATGATCCGCTCCCGTCGCCGTTTCCGGGGTTGGAAACGGCGCTTCCCCCAGCCGGAATCCCCCACGCATGCGCATCCTGCTTGCCCGCCACGGCGAAACGCCGTGGAACGCCGAAGGCCGCTACCAAGGCCAGATCGACATTCCCCTTTCGCCGATCGGCGAATCGCAGGCGCAGGCGCTCGGCCAACGGTTGCAGGATCTTCCGATCACCCGCGCGGTGGCATCGCCGCTGACCCGCGCCGCGACCACGGCGCGTTTCGCGCTGGGTCCGTCGCGCGCCGACATGCTGACCACCGACGCGGACCTGCAGGAAATCGCCCACGGCGAATGGGAGGGCCTGCTGGCCAGCGAAATCCACGAGAAGGATCCCGCGCGCCTGCGCGCCTGGCGCGAGGAACCGGACACCGTGCTGATGCCGGGCGGCGAATCGCTGCGGCAGGTGCTGGATCGCTCCTGGCGCGGACTGGTGCGCGCGAGCGAAGGGCTGGGCGATGGCGACACCCTGCTGGTGGTCGCGCACGATGCGGTGAACCGGGTCATCCTGTGCCGCATCCTCGGCCTGCCGATCGCCAGGCTGTGGACCTTCCGGCAGGCGCCGACCACGCTCAACCTGCTGGAAGGGCCGGACGTGGAGCGGCTGGAAGTGGTGCGCCTGAACGACTGCGCGCATCACACGCCGTTCTTCGGCGAAGCCAAGCACCGCGCGCTGTAACCGCCGCACGGGCATCCGGCATGGGCTGGAGGCAGAGCGTGTCCGGCGGCGAACCGCCGGCCCGGGAGTGGCGGATCGGCACGCTGGCCGCGTTTGCCATCCTGGCCCTCATGTTCACGGGCCTGTTCGCGGATTTCGCACCGGCACCGGCGTTGCAGGGCATCCACATCGCGGTGATCTTCCTGATCGTCGGCGTGATCGACACCGCGCTGCTGTTCGCGCATGCCAACCGCAAGGGGCGCATGGGCGTGCTGGTGGACAAGGGTTTCCTCCGCTTCCTGTTCCTGTTGGTGGCGATACCGATCCTGTTGGGGTTCGGCTCCTGGCTCATCGCGATCAAGACCCTGCCGTGGGGCATCACCCGCGTGTTCGGCGAGGAAGTCCGTGAAGCCCACCGGATGGAAACCCGCTACACCCGCAGCCGCCGCGCCTGCGATTACCGCCTGGTCGGCGGGCCGATGGAAGGCGCGTTTCCTTCCTATCTGTGCATCCAGGAAGCGTTCTACCATCGCCATCCGGCGCAACCGGTGGAGGTGGTATTGACCGGCCGCCGGACCGCACTGGGTTTCAGCATCCAGAACGTTTACTCCCAGGAATGAACATGGCGTTCCTCCCGCAAACCCTCGACGACTGGCTGGCCTACATCGAGCGGCAGCATCCGAAGTCCATCGACATGGGGCTGGAGCGCGTGCGCACGGTCGCCAACACCCTGGGCATCGGCCGGCCGGCGCGCCAGGTCATCACCGTCGGCGGTACCAATGGCAAGGGTTCGACGGTGGCGTTCATCGAATCGATCGGCCGCGCGGCCGGCTGGCGGGTGGGTGCCTACACCTCGCCGCACCTGCTGCGCTACAACGAGCGCGTGCGCATCGACGGCGACGAGGCGGGCGACGAACCGTTGATGGCGGCCTTCGCCGAAGTCGAGCAGGCGCGCGGCGCAGTGCCGCTGACCTATTTCGAATTCGGCACCCTGGCCGCGTTGTGGCTGTTCCAGCAGGCGCAACTGGAACTGGTGGTGCTGGAAGTCGGCCTGGGCGGCCGCCTCGACGCGGTGAACCTGGTGGATCCGGACGTGGCCGTGATCACCACCGTGGACATCGATCACGTCGACTGGCTGGGACCGGACCGCGAGAGCATCGGCCAGGAGAAGGCCGGCATCGCCCGCGCCTGGAAACCGCTGGTCCTGGGCGAAATCGATTCGCCATCGAGCGTGCTCCGGCACGCCTACGCGATCGGCGCCAATGCATTGCGGCTGGGCAGCGACTTCTTCCAGGAAACCATCGACGAACAACGCTGGCGCTGGCGCGAAGTGGGCGCCGAGCTGGAACTGCCGAACCCGCCGCTGGCGGCGCCGGTCCAGCGCAACAACGCCGCCGCCGCGATCGCCGCGCTGCGCGCGCTCGACACACCGCCGCCGGATACCGCGTTCGCCGAGGGCATCGCCGCCGCGCGCCTGCCGGGACGCCTGCAGATCCTGAGCCGCGACGATGTGGACATCGTGGTCGATGTCGGCCACAACCCGCAGGCCGCGCGCGAACTGGCGGCGTGGCTGCGCGCGCAGCCGTCCGCGCCGACGCAACTGGTGTACGCCGCGCTGGCCGACAAGGACGCGGCGGGCGTGGTCGTGGCCTTCGATGACCTGGACGTGCGCTGGCATCTGGCCGGGCTGGAGCCGGAGACGCCGCGCGGGCAGGACGTGGCGGCACTGGCGGCGCGGCTCGCCGGGACCGCGGCGTCATCGGGACGCCGGCACGCCACGGTCGCCGACGCGCTAGGCGCGGCGCGCGGCGACGCGGCCGCAGGTTCGCGCATCCTCGTGTTCGGCTCTTTCCACACCGCCGCCGAAGCGCTGCGCGCCCTGCGTTCATCCGAATGACGGGAAGCCCGGAACCGGCACCGTATAATCGCCGAGGCATTCTCGCCGCGGCGTAGCGTGGGTTCTGAATGGATACTGCACTGAAACAGCGTCTGATCGGCGCGATCGTCCTGGTCGCGCTGGCGGTCATCTTCCTGCCGATGCTGGTCAAGGGACCGGCGCCCGACAGTGGAGTCTCCGACGTGCCACTGAAGGTGCCGGACGCGCCGGAAGGACAGTACGAAACGCGCGAACTGCCGCTGGTCACGCCGGATGGCGCACCCGCCAACGGCGCCGTCGGCCTGCCGGCGACCACGCCCGCGGGTTCCCCCGATGCCGCCGCGCCGGCCGATCGCGGCCTGATGGCGCCGGCCACGGCGGGCGGCAACTACGCGGTCAGCTTCGGTGCGTACGCCACCGCCGCCGACGCCGATGCGGTCATCGCCCGCCTGAAGCAGAGCGGATTGCCCGGATACCGCGAGCCCGCCACCATCAACGGCCGCAGTGCCTATCGCGTGCGCATCGGGCCTTACCCGGATCGCGCCATCGCCGAATCCCAACGGCTGGAAGCCGTGAAGATCCGCAGCGACGTGAAGGCCCAGGTGCTGGTGCTGGATGCCGGCGCCGAAACCGCCGCTTCGCCGGCCGCCGCGGCCCCTGCGCCTTCCGTGGCCCAGGCCGCCGCGCCGGCGCCCGCCGTCACCACCCAGGCGCTGCCGCCGGAACCGGCCAGGCCCGCGCCGGCCAAACCTGCTCCCGCGCCGGCCACGACCGCTGCCACGACGCCGGCCAAGCCCGCCACCGCGCCCGCCCAGGCGCCGGCGGCCAAGCCCGAACCGCCGAAACCGGCCGCCAGCAGTGTCGGTTTCGCGGTGCAATTGGGCGCGTTTTCCAAGGCCGAAGAGGCCACCGCGTTGCGCGACAAGGTCCGCGCCGGCGGTTTCAGCGCCTTCGTCGAACAGGTCCGCACCGACAAGGGCACGCTCAGCCGCGTGCGGGTGGGGCCGGTCGCCAGCCGTGCCGACGCCGATCAGTTGAAGGCGCAGGTAGCGGCCAGGTTCGGCATCAACGGCATGGTCCGCCCGCATCCCTGATGCCTGACGGATGCCGATGATCGACCTCGTGCTGGCCGCCGTCATCGGCGCGTCGGCCCTGTTCGGCCTGCTGCGCGGTTTCATCGGCGCGCTGGCCTCGCTGCTGGCCTGGCTGCTCGCCGGCTGGGTGGCGTTCCACTACGGCGCGGACGCCGCGCGCATTCTCGCCGAAGGCGGCACGCCGGGTGCGACCGAACTGTTCGGCGGTTACGCGCTCAGCTTCATCGTGGTGATGATCGTGGTGGGCCTGATCGGCTGGCTGGTCCGCCTGCTGGTGAAGGCGATCGGCCTGTCGCCGCTGGATCGGCTGCTGGGGCTGGCGCTGGGCTTGGCGCGCGGCGCGCTGGTGGCCTGCATCCTGGTCCTGCTGGCCGGATTCACCGATCTGCCGCGCGAGCCGTCCTGGGCACAGTCGCGGCTGGTACCGCTGCTGCTGCCGGGCGCGCAGTGGCTGAGCCGCTGGCTGCCGGAATGGACCGTATCGGAACTGGATTTTGGCTTCGGACCCCGGGCAGGCGATAATGGCGTCCTTCCCGCCTTGCCCCCGCCGCTGGACGAAGCCGGCGCGCAGCAAGCTCCAGATTCCCCGCCAGCTTCGAACTGATCGAACCGGAGAGCGTCATCCATGTGCGGTATCGTCGGCATCGTCGGCAACCAGAATGTTGCCGGCCAGCTCTATGACGGGCTGACCGTCCTTCAACACCGAGGGCAGGACGCCGCCGGCATCGCCACCGCCGACGGCACGCGCCTGCGCGTGCACAAGGACAACGGCCTGGTGCGCGACGTCTTCAACGCCAAGGCCATGAGCGTGCTGGAAGGCCGCGTGGGCATCGCCCACTGCCGCTATCCCACCGCGGGTTCCGAGGGCATGGACGAAGCGCAGCCGTTCTACGTCAACTCGCCCTACGGCATCGCCCTGGCGCACAACGGCAACCTGATCAACACCGAGGCCCTGCGCCAGGAAGTGTTTGCCCAGGATCGCCGCAACATCAACACCGAATCCGACAGCGAAGTGCTGCTGAACGTGTTCGCGCACGAGCTGGACCTGCAGCGCACCCTGTCGCCGGAGACGGCGATCCGTGCGGTCGCCGGCGTGCATCGCCGCGTGCGCGGCGGCTACGCCGTGGTCAGCGTGGTGCTGGGCCTGGGCCTGGTGGCCTTCCGCGATCCCAACGGCATCCGCCCGCTGGTGCTGGGCAAGCGCGAGCACAACGAGGGCACCGAGTACATCGTGGCCTCCGAGTCGGCGGCGCTGGACATCCTGGGCTTCCAGCGCGTGCGCGACGTGATGCCGGGCGAAGCGCTGGTGATTACCGCCCGTGGCGAACTGTTCTCCGAGATCTGCGCCGAGCCGAAGCAGCACGCGCCGTGCATCTTCGAATACGTCTACTTCGCACGCCCGGACTCGATGATCGACAACGTGTCGGTGCACAAGGCGCGCATGCGCATGGGCGTGAAGCTGGGCGAGAAGATCCTGCGCCTGCGCCCGGATCACGACATCGACACCATCATCCCGATTCCGGACACCTCGCGCGACGCCGCGCTGGAAATCTCCAACGTGCTGGGCGTGAAGTACCGCGAGGGCTTCATCAAGAACCGCTACGTGGGTCGTACCTTCATCATGCCGGGCCAGAGCGAGCGGGTGAAATCGGTGCGCCGCAAGCTCAATCCGATCCATCTGGAATTCCGCAACCGGGTCGTGCTGCTGGTCGACGATTCGATCGTGCGCGGCACCACCTCGCAGCAGATCGTGCAGATGGCGCGCGACGCCGGCGCCCGCAAGGTCTACCTGGCCTCGGCCGCGCCGCCGGTGCGCCATCCGAACATCTACGGCATCGACATGCCCGCGGTGGACGAACTGGTCGCGCACGACCGCAGCGTCGAGGAGATCGAAAAACTGCTCGGCTGCGACTGGCTGGTCTACCAGGATCTGGAAGATCTGGAAGCCGCGGTGCGCGAAGGCAATCCGCAGCTGACCCGGTTCGACTCGTCCTGTTTCGATGGCGAATACATCACCGGCATCGAGCCCGGTTACTTCGAGCGCATCCAGCAGGCCCGCTCGGACGAAGCCAAGCGCAAGCGCCGGGTGTCTTGAGGGCGGGGATTCAGCATTGGGGATTGAGGATTCGGAACGCGCGGATCCCGGGAATCGTCCGGACTGCCGCATGACCGAGTCGCCATCCAACCTGTTCGAGGCCGCGCGCATCTGCCTGGACGCGGCGGTCGTCGACGACAAGATCGCGCTGACCCAGCGATACGCTGCTGCGTTCGCGCGCGGTGAACTCGCCATTCCGGCTGACGCGCCGGCGCCCGAACCCATCCGCATGCCGGGCCGTCCCCCGCGGCCGACCCTGGTGCATCCGCGCGAACTGCCGCGTCGGGGACTCGGCAATCCGCAGGGCAGGGCGGCCTTCATCCACGCCATCGCCCACATCGAACTCAATGCCATCGATCTGGCCTGGGACGCGGTGTACCGCTTCCGTGGGCTGCCCGATGCGTTCTACGCCGACTGGGTGGGTGTGGCGGACGACGAATCGCGGCATTTCGTGCTGTTGCGGGATCGCCTGCGCGAACATGGCCACGAATATGGCGACTTCGACGCCCACAACGGCCTGTGGGAAATGACCGAAAAAACCGCGCATGACGGGCTGGCGAGGATGGCGCTGGTGCCGCGCGTGCTGGAAGCGCGCGGCCTGGACGTGACTCCCGGGATGATCGTCAAGCTGCGCGAACTGGGCGACAACGCCACCGCCGATATCCTCGGGATCATCCTGCGCGAGGAAGTCGCGCATGTCGCCGCTGGCTCGCGCTGGTACCGCTGGTACTGCGAACGCGCCGGCATCGAACCACGGCAGCGATTCCGTGAACTGCTGAAGGAATATGCGGGCGGCTACCTGCACGGACCGTTCAATCTGCAGGCGCGGTTGATGGCCGGTTTCGACGAAGACGAACTGCTCGCGCTGCAGGCCGAAGCGCCCCACTGAGCGAGCCCGAAATGTGTGCGGAACGATGCCGGCGTTCCCGGATCACGGCCAGCGACGCACGCGCATGCAGCGCCGAGCTCGCGCGGCGACGTGGACGTTCCACCCGCGATGCGTCAGCGGAGCAGGCTCCGCTTTATGGCATGGAAGGCAGGGATTCGAGTTGGTGGCCGTTCGCATCCATGCGCAGTACCGAGCCCTGTTCGTACCAGTCGCCCAGCACGATGCGCCGGCAGGCGCGGCCGTCGATGTCGAGCGCGTGGATGGCCGGGCGGTGGGTGTGTCCGTGGATCAGGGTAGCCACGCCGAAACGGCGCAGCGTGGCTTCCACCGTGGCGGGGGTTACGTCGGTGACCGTCTCGAACTGCGCGCGATCGGCCTGGATCATGCCGTGCTGGCGTGCCTGGCTGGCCGCGCGCGCCTGGGCCGCGAAGGCCAGCCGGGCCGCCAGCGGCTGGCCGAGGAATTGTTGTTGCCAGGCCGGATCGCGGGTCTGTGCGCGGAACTGCTGGTAGGCGACATCGTCGGTGCACAACAGATCGCCGTGCATCAGCAGCGTCGGCCGGCCGTACAGCGTCACCACCGCCGGATCCGGCAGGATGCGCATGCCGGCGCGCCGGGCGAAGGCGTCGCCGACCAGGAAATCGCGGTTGCCGCGGATGAAATACACCGGCACACCCAGTTCGACCACTTCGCGGATGCGGTCGGCCACGTAGGCGCCGGTCCCGGACGGATCGTCGTCGCCGACCCAGGCCTCGAACAGATCGCCCAGGATGTACACCGCCTCGGCCTGACGGCCCTCGCGATGCATGAAGGCGCCGAACAACTCGGTGATGGCCGGGCGTTCGGCGTCCAGGTGCAGGTCGGAGATGAAGAGCGTGGTCATGCGCGGATGATAAGGCAGCCGGATTGGGGATTCGGGATTGGGACGGGCGATTTCTTCGTTGGAACCGGCGCTCGAACGGAACGGATTCCCGGATGTCCGGTGCCGTTCCGGATCGCCAATCCCGAATCCCCAGTCCCGGCCTTCAGGTAAAATCGCCCCATTCAGTTTTCGCCGAGCCCGTCCATGACCTGCCGTACCCGTTTCGCTCCCAGCCCTACCGGTTATCTGCACATCGGCGGTGCGCGCACCGCGTTGTACTGCTGGCTGGAAGCGCGTCATCGTGGCGGCGATTTCATCCTGCGGATCGAGGACACCGATCGCGAGCGCAGCACCCAGGCCGCCATCGACGCCATCCTGGAAGCGATGGACTGGCTGGGCCTGGACTACGACGAAGGCCCGGTCTACCAGACCCGGCGCATCGAGCGTTACCGCCAGGTCGCCGAGCAGTTGGTCGCCGATGGCAAGGCGTACTACGCCTATGAAAGCAAGGAAGAGCTCGACGCCATGCGCGAAGCCGCGATGGCCGCGCAGCAGAAGCCGCGCTACGACGGCCGCGCGCGGGATCTGGACCTGCCGTACCGCGACGATCCCAACCGGGTGATCCGCTTCAAGAACCCCACCGAAGGCAGCGTGGTGTTCGACGATCGCATCAAGGGCCGCATCGAGATCAGCAACAGCGAGCTCGACGACATGGTGATCTTCCGTCCCGACGGTTACCCCACCTACAACTTCGCCGTGGTGGTGGACGACTGGGACATGGGCATCACCGACGTCATCCGCGGCGACGACCACATCAACAACACGCCACGCCAGATCAACATCTACGAGGCGCTGGGCGCGCCGGTGCCGAAATTCGCGCACATGCCGATGATCCTGGACGAGCAGGGCGCCAAGCTCTCCAAGCGCACGGGCGCGGCCGACGTCATGCAGTACAAGGAGGCCGGCTACCTGCCGCACGCGCTGATCAACTACCTTGCGCGGCTGGGCTGGTCGCACGGAGACCAGGAAATCTTCAGCCGGCAGGAACTGATCGACCTGTTCTCGGTGGAGGACGTCAACTCCAAGGCCGCGCGGCTGGACATGGCGAAGCTGGGCTGGGTCAACCAGCATTACCTGAAGTCGGACGAGCCGGCGAGCATCGCGCCGCACCTGGAATACCAGTTGCGGAAGCTGGGCCTGGATGTCGACCGGGGTCCGCGTCCGGCGGACGTGGTGGTGGCCATGCGCGATCGCGTGCAGACGCTGAAGGAAATGGCCGAGCGCGCCGCCGTGTGGTACCTGCCGCTGGAGACCTACGACGATGCCGCCGTCGCCAAGCACCTGACGGCGGCCGCGCACGCGCCGTTGGCCAAGGCGCGCGAACGGCTGGCGCAGGCGGCCGAATGGACCGTCGAGTCGGTGTCGGCGGCCCTGCACGATGCCGCGGCGGCGCTGGAAATCGGCATGGGCAAGGTCGCCCAGCCGATGCGCGTGGCGATCACCGGCACCCAGGTCAGCCCGGACATCTCCCAGACGGTCTATCTGGCCGGCCGCGAACAGGCCTTGAAACGCATCGATGCAGCGCTTATCAAGACAGGCGGAGCTGCCTGACACGAGGGACCCCATGCCCAAGCCGCACAGTTGCACGGATCCGAAGCACCACGTGAGCGACGCGCGCGCTTTCGTGCGCGCGGTCGAACACGCCTGCCAGGAACGCGGCCTGCGGCTGACGCCGATCCGCGCGCGCGTGCTCGAGTTGATCGCCGATGCCGGCAAGCCGGTGAAGGCCTACGAACTGCTGGACTGGGTGCGCGCGACCAAGGGCGTGGGCGCGGACGCGCCACCGACGGTGTACCGCGCGCTGGATTTCCTGATGGCGAACGGTTTCGTGCACAAGCTGGAATCGGTCAACGCTTTCGTCGCCTGCCATCATCCCAACAGCGCGCAGCACTCGGTGCCGTTCCTGATCTGCGATCGCTGCCACAGCGCCGTGGAACTGGAGGACCGCGAAGTGGTGGGACAACTGGAGCAGCGCGCCAAAGCGCTTGGCTTCCAGCCGCAGGCGCAGACCCTGGAAGTGCACGGCCTGTGCGCCCGCTGCGCGGAGAAGGAAGCCGCCTGAGGCGGCTTCAGGCGGACGGCGCCGTCGCGAACCGCAGGCGCGGCGCGTTTTCCCGGATGGGCAGGTTGGCCGCCGCGGCCAGCAGCGCCAGCGCCATGTCGCCGTACCACATCAGCGCATAGTCGCCGAAACGCTCCATCACCACGCCGCCCAGCCAGGCACCGAAGAAACCGCCCAACTGGTGCGACAGCAGGGTCAGCCCGAACAGCGTGCCCAGGTAGCGCGGGCCGAACAGCTTGCCGACCAGGCCGGCGGTCGGCGGCACGGTGGCGAGCCAGGTGAATCCCAGCGCGGCGGCGAACACGTAGAACGTGATCGGCGTCGGCGGCGACACCAGATAGATCGCGATCATCACCGCGCGGCTGGCGTACATAACCGCGAGGATCCATTTCATCCGGAAGCGCTGTCCCAGCGCGCCCGCGGCGAGACTGCCGGCGACATTGAACAGGCCGATCAGCGCGATGGACGTGGCGGAGACACTGGCGGGCAGGCCGCACAGCGCAATTTCGCCGGGCAGGTGGGTGACGAGGAAAGCGATGTGCACGCCGCAGGTGAAGAAACCCAGGTGCAGCATCCAGTAGCTGCGATCGCGCAGGGCGATGCGGAGCTGTTCGCGCAGGGTGACTTCCGCAGGCGCGCCCTCCACGGGAGCGGCCGTCGCCGGCATCGCCCGCCGGCGCAGCGGCCACGCCAGCGGAATCGCCGCCAGGGAAGCCAGCGCCAGGCCGTACATCGCCGTGGCCCAGCCGGCGGCGCTGATCATCAGCTGCACCAGCGGCGCGAACACGAACTGCCCCATCGAACCGCCCGCATTGATGAAACCGGCGGCGAAGGAGCGTTTTTCCGGCGCCATCTGCTGGGCGGTCGCGCCAATCAGGATGGAGAAGCTGCCCGCGCCCGCGCCGGCCGCGGTCAACAGGCCGAGCGTGAACATCAGGCCCCACTGCGACGTCATCCAGGGCGTGAGCGCCAGCCCGGTCGCCAGCAGCAGCGCACCCAGCACCAGCACGCCGGTCGATCCGCGCTTGTCGGCAATCGCGCCGAACACCGGTTGCACCGCGCCCCAGGTGAACTGGCCAATCGCCAGGGCAAAGCTGAGCGCGGCGATGCCGACGCCGGTGCTCTCGTGAATCGGCGCGACGAACAGGCCGGTGGTCTGGCGTGCGCCCATCGTGATCATCAGGGTAGCGGCGGCGGCCAGCAGCAGGGCCCAGGGCATGCGCGGGGGCGTGGTCATCGGGCAGGCTCCAGGGCATGCAGGCGTTCGGTGAGGGTTTCGAGATCGGCGTGCAGGCGGGCGACGGCGTCGCGGCCGAAGGCTTCGTCGATGGCCTGCTGCGCGCGCTGCCAGTGCGGACGTGCCGCCTCCAGTCGAGCGCGGCCGGCGTCGCCGAGTTGCAGCAGGCGCTGGCGGGCGTCCTCGCCGCGCGTTTCGATCAGCAGGCCGGCGGCCAGCAGCGGCTTGAGGTTGCGGGTGAGGGTGGTGCGATCCATGCCGAGTTCGTCGGCCAGGCTGCCCAGCGTGCGTGGCGATTCGCCGGCGCGGCGGAGGATGGTGTACTGGTTCAGGCTCAGATCCACCACCGCGAGCTCATGGTCGTAGATCTGGGTGACCCGGCGGGTCGCCCGGCGCAGATGGAAGCAGGTGCAGGGACTGCGGAACGAAGGCACGACGGAAATTCCGAAGGCGGGGAGCGGCATTATATGTGTATATGCACATAAATCAATCGAGCCGCCCGGAAGGGCAGTCCGCTCCGCTGACCGGGCCCCCCGAGCAGGTCCCGAAAACAAAACGGCCACCCTTGCGGGTGGCCGTGCTTCGTGCGGGCGGAGAGAAGCCCGTCAGAAGTAGGCGCGGACGCCGAAGGCAACGCCGCGCCCCGGCAGCGGCGAGAAATCGCGCAGCAGCGAGGTATGCGGACGTGCCTCCTTGTCGGTCAGATTGCTGCCGTCCAGGAACACTTCCCAGCTCGTTTCCGGGCGCTCCCAGCGATAGGCCACGTGCGCGTCCACCAGCGTGTAGGCCGGGCTGGGTACCTCGTTCTGGGCGACATCGTCCTGCCTGGCATAGCGGACCGCGCCGACCGAGGCGCGCCAGCCGCCCAGCGACCAGTTCAGATCCGCGCCGAAGCGGGTGGGCGCGATGCGCGGCAGGTTTCCACCCTGCGCCAGATCCACCGCGTAGTGATGCGAATGGTCGCCATGCGGGACATCGAACTGCACGCGGCGGGTGCCGCTGCCATCGAGCTCCGCGCGCACGGTATCGCCGAACAGGCGCAGGTCCCACGCGCCGGCCGCGTCGGAATCGACCAGTTTGACGCGCGCCTCGGCTTCCACGCCCTTGAACTTCGCATCCTGCTGCGTCCACAGCCGCACCGGCAGGCCTTCCTCGATCCCGGTGTCGGCGAGGTAGATGAAATCCTTGAAGTTCGTCTGGTACACGGCCAGCTTGAAGTCCAGTCGATCGGTATGCGCATGCACGCCGATTTCCGCGCGCCGACTGCGTTCCTTGTCGAGTCCGGCATCGCCGATTTCGACCGACTGGGTGGCGACATGGGTGCCGGCCGCGAACAGTTCCTCGTTGGTCGGCGCGCGTTCGGCGCTGTCCAGGCCGAAGCGCAGATCGAACACCGGATTGATGCGCCAGATCGCCGCGCCGGACAGGCTGGTCACGTCGAAATCGCGCTTCGCACGCGAGTCCGGATCCAGCTTCACCTGCTCGTGGCGACCGCCGAGTTCCAGCTTCCACGGGCCGAAATCCTTCTCCTGCACCACGAACGCGCCGAGCGTGTCGGTGGTGGTGCCCGGAACGAACGCTTCCTCGCCGACCGCGCCGAAATCGCTGCGGCCGTATTGCAGGCCGAACGCGCCGCGCCAGCCGGCGAGTTCCTTCTGCACCGCTTCGATCCGCAGTTCGCGGCCACGGTTGGTGAAGCGGGTGGCGGGCTGGCCGCCTTCCAGTTCGACATGCTCGTAATCGTTGTAGGCGCCGCGCAGGTTGATGGCCTGCAGGAACGAGAACGGATCGTAGACGCCGGCCTTCAGGTCGATGCGGTTCTGCTGCATGTCGATGCGGACCGGACCTTCCTCCTCGTGAGCTTCCTCTTCTTCGCCTTCGTGATCGTGATCATGGCCATGCCCGTCATCGTGGACATGCGCGCCGGCGGGAATGCCGTAGTTGTTGCGGTAGGTGCTGGCCGCCAGGCCGAAATACGCTTTTTCGCCGAGCCAGGTGGCGCCGACCGCGCCCGCGCGGGTACGCACCGAGCTGTTGGGCAGCGTGCCCCTGGGCTGATCTTCCTCGTGCGCATGATCCTCTTCGCCTTCCTCATGGTGCTCGAGGATGGCGTAGCCGGGAATGTCGTAGTCGTCGGTGTTGCGGACCAGGCCGTCCACATGCAGCACCCAGTTGCCGTTGACGCCATCCAGCCGGAACATGCCGCTGCGTTCGTCGTTGACGGTATTGCCGCGCAGTTCGACGCGGCCACTGAAGGGATCCTCGGGCAGCGCGTCCGGCAGGCGTCCGTCGACCACGTTGACCGCACCGCCGATGGCGCCGCTGCCGAACAGCAGGGTGGCCGGTCCCTTCAGCACTTCGATCTGATCGGCCAGGAACGGCTCGATGGTGACCGCATGGTCGGCGCTGACGGTGGAGGCGTCCATCGAGCCGATGCCGCCGGAGAGCACCTGCACGCGCGGACCTTCCTGGCCACGGATGATCGGACGGCCGACGCCGGTGCCGAAATAGGTGGTCTGCACGCCGGGCAATTTGGCGACGGTGTCGCCCAGGGTCGCGGCCTTGCTGCGATCCAGTTCCTCGCCGACCAGAACGTCCACGGGTTTGGCCAGCGATTCGGTGCTGCCCCTGAGCGGCGACGCGGTCACCACCACGGCATCCAGATCGCGCGTCTGCCGCGGCGTATCGGCGTCCACGTCGGCGGCGAGGGCCGCGGCGGGAGCAAGCACGGCAAGGGCCAGGGCGGTGGCGAGCAGGCGGCGGGGAGGAAGGGAACGGGAAGGCTTCATGGAGGAGGGAATCCAATATGAACGGGAGGGTCTTGACGAATGTTATAATATACCAATATCGGAAAGACACCCCTCCCGGAAGTCATACTTGCCGCCATGAACGAACGTTTCCGCCGCCTGCTGGACCGCTTCGGCGCCACCGGTTCCATGATTTGCGCCATCCACTGCGCGCTCACGCCCTTCCTGCTCGCGGCAATTCCATCGCTGGGCCTGTCGGCGTGGCTGGGCGACGGATTCGAGCGGGCGTTCGTGGTGTTCGTGACGGTGCTGGGCCTGTTCAGCCTGCTCTGGGGCTATCGCCGGCACCGCGCGTTCCGCGCGCTCGGCCTGCTCACGATCGGCCTGATCACCCTTTGGGCGGGTGTGCTGTACCCGCCGCTGCACGAACCGGTCGTCGTCCACGCCATCGTGATGACGCTGGGCGGCACGCTGGTCGGGCTTGCCCATCTGGTGAACCTGCGGCTGAACCACTGGCACATCCACGACGCCAGCTGCGCCCATTGAGACGCGCGGACCAAGGCTTTCAGGCGTCGCTGTGATAGGCTTTGCGGCCTCGCGCACGGCCCCGCCCGGGCTGTACCGCCAGCGCGGCAATCAATGAATCAGGAGAACGACAATGGGCAAGGGTGACCGCAAGACCGCCAAGGGCAAGCGCTACGCGTCCAGCTATGGCAACGCGCGCAAGAGCACCGTGGCCAAGGCCGGCGTCGCCGCCACGGCGACCGCCAAGAAGACGGTGGTGAAGGCGCCGGCCAAGAAGGCCGTGGCCAAGAAGGTCGTCGCCAAGGCGTAAGCCTCCCGCGCCGGATCCAGCATCCGGCAGGAACAGAAAACCCCGGCACGCGCCGGGGTTTTTCTTTTTCAGGCAATGGGGAGCGCCTCGTGCCGGCGCCCCTTTCTCGGACAGGATTCAACGTCGGCGTTCGGCAGCGGTCGTGTCGGTCAGGGCGATGTGCCGCGGTTCCGGGCGTCGGGATGGCTTTGGCGAAGCGGGGCGAACTCCGCTCTGCGTACAGCGCCGGGCTTGCTCGCGTGGCGTTGCACATGCAGGCGACGGTCGCTCGTCCTCTGTGCGCCAGGGCATCTCCGGCGTCGCGGTGGCGACTCAGCGGAGCGGGCGTCCCCCGGCATAGACCCCGGCGACCAGATCGCCGCCCAGCCAATAGCTCAACTGCGCCGGCTGGGCGATGTTCCAGAGCACGAAGTCCGCGCGCCGGCCGACCGCAAGCACGCCGCGATCCGCCAGCCCCAGGGCGCGCGCGCCCTGCAGGGTCGCGCCGCGCAGCGCCTCTTCGGGAGTCAGGCGGAAATGCGTGCAGGCCAGCGACATCGCCAGGCGCAGCGACTGCAGCGGCGCGGTGCCGGGATTGCAATCGGTGGCCACCGCCATCGGTACGCCGTGGCGGCGGAACGCATCCAGCGGCGGCAGCCGGGTTTCGCGCAGCACGTGGAAGGCGCCGGGAAGCAGCACCGCGACCGTGCCGCGCGCGGCCATCGCGCGCACGCTGTCCTCCGAAGTGTATTCGACGTGATCCGCGGACAGGCCGTCGAACTCGGCGACCAGCGCGGCGCCGTGGCCGTCGCTGAGTTGATCGGCATGCAGCTTGACCGGCAGGCCAAGCGCGCGCGCGGCCTCGAATACGCGCCGTGTCTGCATGGCATCGAAGGCGATGCGCTCGCAGAATGCATCCACCGCATCGACAAGGCCTTCCGCATGCAACTGCGGGAGCCATTCGCAGACCGCATCGATGTATTCGTCCGCGCGCCCGCTGTATTCCGGCGGCAGCGCATGCGCGCCGAGGAAGGTGGTGCGCACGGTGATGCCCAGTTGTTCGCCGATCCGGCGCGCGACCCGCAGCATCTTGCGCTCGTTCGCGAGATCGAGCCCGTAACCGGATTTGATCTCCAGCGTGGTCACGCCATCGGCCAGCAGCGCGCGCGCGCGCGGCAGCGACTGTGCCAGCAGTTCGTCTTCGTCCGCGGCGCGGGTGGCGCGCACGGTGGAAACGATGCCGCCACCGGCACGGGCGATTTCCTCGTAGCTGGCGCCCTGCAGCCGTTGCTCGAATTCGCCGGCGCGATCGCCCGCGAACACCACGTGCGTATGGCTGTCCACCAGTCCGGGCGTGATCCACCGGCCTCCGGCGTGCGTCCGCGGGCGGGCATCCGCGGCATGCCGCTGATCCCATTCCGCGCGGCTGCCGACGAAATCCAGGGTGCCGTCGCGCCAGGCCAGCACGCCGCGTTCGATGACGCCGTAGCCGGCATCGCCATCCAGGGTGATCAGATTGGCGTCCAGCAGGACGCCGTGCGCGGCGTGCAATCGGGAAGCAGTCATGCGCCCATTCTAGAACGCCGTGGCATTCAGCCGAACAGGTCGTGCGTGGGCAAAGCGCCTTCCAGGGACAGCAGGTATTGCTTGGTCGGCAGGCCGCCGCCGAAGCCGGTGAGACTGCCGTCGGCGCCGATCACGCGGTGGCAGGGCAGCACGATCGGCAGCGGGTTGCGTCCATTGGCCGCGCCGACCGCGCGGGTGGCGGTCGGTTTGTCCACGCGCCGCGCGAGTTCGGCATAGCTGATGGTCTGTCCGTAGGGAATGTCGGCCAGCGTATGCCAGACCGTGCGCTGGAAGTCCGTGCCCTGCGGCGCGAGCGGCAGATCGAATGCGCGGCGCTCGCCGCGGAAATACTGGGCGAGCTGGCGCGCGGCTTCGCGCATCACCGCGTTGTCGCCGGGTTGCCAATCCGGCGAGCGCTTGTAGGGGTGGCGCGGGTTGTCGAACTCGATCACCCGCAACGCCTGGTCGTCGGCGACCAGCAGCAGCGGCCCGACCGGGCTGTCGATGTGGCGATGGAGCAGGGTCGTGTTCATGGCGGGGAAGGGACCGGAAGGGGTTTGGAAGCGGGCATGCTGTCACGCCACAACTGGATCACCGCATAGGCGCGCCATGGACGCCAGGCTTCGGCGCGGGCGGTCAGCGCCCTGGCGGTCATGCGGCTGCCATCGGTGGGCACGGCTTTCTGCAGGACCAGATCGTCGGCGGGAAAGGCATCGGGATGTCCCAGCGCGCGCATGGCCATGTAGTTCGCCGTCCACGGACCGATGCCGGGTAAAGCGACCCACCGCGCGGTGAAATCCTCCAGCGTGCGCTCGCCGCGGAAATCCACCCGGCCTTCCAGCAGCGCGCGCGACATCGCGTTGATGGTGGCGGCGCGCGCGCGGGTCAGGCCTATCGTGGTGAGATCGACGTCGGCCAATGCCTCGGCGGTCGGGAACAGGTGCGCCAGGCCCGGACCGAACGGTGTCGGCAGCGGCGTGCCGTGTTGCTGCGCCAGGCGCGCGGTGAGCGTGCGCGCCGCGGCCACGCTCACCTGCTGGCCGATGATCGCGCGCACTGCGATCTCGAAACCGTCCCAGCCGCTGGGCAGGCGCAGTCCCGGCCGTTTGCGCAACAGCGGGCGCAGGCGCGGATCGGTTCCCAGCGCGCGCGCGATGGCCTGCGGATCCGCATCCAGATCGAACATGCGCCGGATCCGGTTGACGATGGCCAGCAACTGCGCGGGCGCGGCGCCGTGCAGTTCCAGCCGGAGCGCATGATCGTCGGGCCGGTCGCTCCAGCGGCTGACCCGCAGCCAGCCCGGCGCGCCGGCGTCGCCTATCACCCGCGCGTAGCTGTCCGCATCGACGTACTCGACGCCGGGCAGGGCACGGCCGCGCAGGAAATCCAGCATCGCCGCGAAATCGTACGGCGGCCGATAGCCGAGCCGCAGGGCGATGCCTTCGTCCTCCATCGCCGCTTCGCGCTTGCGCAGATCGCGCGGCGCCATCCGGTAGGCCTCGCGGAAACTGGTATTGAAACGGGTCAGGCTGCCGAAGCCCGCGGCCAGCGCGACCTGCGTGATCGGCAGGCGCGTCTCGGTGAGCAGTTGCTTGGCGAACAGCAGGCGGCGGGTGCCGTGCACGCCGATCGGACTGGCGCCCAGGCGATCATTGAACAGGCGCCGCAATTGCCGTTCGCCCAGTCCCAGCGCATCGGCCAGATCCGCGAGCGGCCGTTCGGCCAGCGCGCCCTGATCGATCAACTTCAAGGCACGCGCGACGGTTTCGTCGCCCCGCCGCCAGGCGCCGTCACCCGGCGACAGTTCGGGCCGGCAACGCAGGCAGGGCCGGAATCCGTCGGCTTCGGCGGCCGCGGCGTTCGGGTAGTAGGTGACGTTGGCCGGCTTGGGCGCCGGCGCAGGGCAGACCGGACGGCAATAGATGCGCGTGCTGGTGACCGCGGTGAAGAACAGGCCGTCGAACCGCGGATCGCGGCTCAGCCGCGCCTGCTCGCAGACGCGGTGATCGGGCAGGCCGGCAAGGTGGTGAGCGGTGGACATGGGTGCAGGCTAGCACCGCGCTGGGCCACCGACTCACCGTTTTCGGACATCAATGCGCGGGCGGCGAAGCGGCCCCGGCGGTGCGCAGGATCGGCAGCAGGGTCCGCGAGTCGCCATCGTTCGGCGCGGCCGGGATGCCCAGCAGTCGCGCCAGCAGCGGATAGACGTCCACGTTGTCGAAGCCGGGCACGGTCAGGCCCTGCCGGAACGCCGGGCCACGCGCCAGGAAGATCGCGCGCATCGAGGGCAGTGCGGGGTCGTAACCGTGCGAGCCGCCTCCCTTCCAGCCGCTGCGGCGCCAGCGTTCGACTGCGTCGCGCTTGACCAGCAGCCAGCCTTCGTCGGCCTGGCAGACGATGGCCGGGACGCGCGGATGCGTGCCGTAATGCCAGCGCGCCGGCATGTCCTGCTTGCGCCAGCATTCGGCGTGATCGCGGCGGCCGAGCAGTGCTCCTGCGGCGGCGGCTTCCTGGCCGGGGCGGGGATTGAAACCGACCACCTGGCCGACGGTGACCGCTTCGGCGATGTCCGGGGACACCCGGTCCTCGATGATCATCACGCGCTCGGGCGAAGTGGCGGTCATGCCGTGATCGGAGACCACCACGATGTTCACGCGATCGCGTTCGCCGCGTGCGTCGATTCCGTCGACGAGCTGGCCGATCGCCGCGTCCACCGCCTTCAGCGTGTCTTCGACGTTGCGCGAATCCGGGCCGCTGTCATGGCCGGCGGTGTCCACGTGTTCGAAATACAGCGTGATCAGGCGCGGACGTTCGGCGGCGGGAAGATCCAGCCAGGCCTGCACCTGGCGCACGCGGTCGCCGATCGCGAAGGCCTTGTCGAACGGGAACCACTGGCTGGGACGGACTCCCTGCACGGCGGCTTCCGATCCCGGCCAGAACATGGTGGCCGTGTGCAGGCCGGCTTTTTCGGCGCCCACCCAGATCGGCTCGCCGCTCCACCAGCGCGCATCGCCGACCGCCTCGCGGTTGCTCAGCGAGAACCCGCCCAGGTGCTCGTCCATCATCGTGTTGTTGATGATGCCGTGGTGATCCGGGCGCAGGCCGGTGACCAGCGTGTAGTGGTTGGGAAAGGTCAGCGAGGGATAGGACGGATTCATCCATTCGGCGCGCACGCCGTCCCGGGCCAGCTGCGCGAGGTGGGGCGTGATGCCGCGCTGGAGGTATTCGGCGCGGACCCCGTCGAGCGAGATCAGCAGCAGGGTGGCGGGTTCCGGGGAGGGCGTGGAGACGGAGTGCGGAGCGCGGGTCGCGCAGCCGGCCGACAGCAGCAGTGCGGCGGCCAGCCACGCGGCCCTGACGAATGGCAGGCGCATGGAAGGACGGAAAGGGAATGGAATGCCGCAAAGCTTGGCAGATTTCGGAGAACTTCGCATGACAGACGGGCTACGACTTTCGTGGTTGCCGCTGCTCGCGGCCGTGGTGGCGGGCAGCGGAAACGCCGCCGGGCCGGCCGTTCCGGCGGCGGGCGACGAGGCCCGTTGCACGGTGTGGGCGCGCGAACTGGGCTTCGCCGACGCCCTGGCGCGGCACGACGCCACCGCCTTTGCCGGCTTCCTCCATGCCGATGCGGTATTCGGCGTCGGACGCCAGCCGGTCCGCGGGCGCGCCGCCATCCTGGCCGACTGGATGCCGCTGATCGAAGGCAAGGCGCTGGAACTGCGCTGGTATCCGGAGCGGGTATCGGTGGGCGGCGACGGCCGGACCGCCTACTCCAGCGGCCCGGCGCTGTACCGGAATCCGCGGGACGGCAGCTACCGCCTCGGGCGTTTCGGCTCGGTGTGGCAGCAAGACACCGACGGCCAATGGCGGGTGATCTTCGACGACGGCATCCGCCCCGTGCCCGTCGACGCGGCCGGGGTCAAGGCGTTCGAGGCCGGGCGGCGCGACGCCTGTCCGGCGGATTGATTCAGCATTCGCCTGACAGGCCGGCCGCGTAGCGCAGGCCGCGGGCCAGGTGGCGCAGGAATACCGGATCCGCATACAGCGCGCCATCGTGGCCCAATCCGGTATACCAGGCACGGCCCCCCGCGAAGCCGCGGCACCAGGCGATGGGATGATCGTCGCCCATCGTGCCGCCGGTGTAGTCATGCTCGTCCACGGTGGCGATGACGTTCGCGCGCCCGCGCGGATTGCGCCGGTAGTTGTAGATCTCGTCGGTGGCGCGCCATTCGCGCCCGCGCGCCGCGACGCCGTCCACGTCGAAGCGCACGCGGGTGGTCTGCAGGCCGGGAGGATGGCTTTCAAACCATGCGCCCACCAGTTCGCCGTACCACGGCCAGCCGTACTCGGTGTCGGCCGCCGCGTGCACGCCCACGAAACCGCCACCCGCGCGGATGAAGCCTTCCAGTGCCCGCTGTTGCGGCGCGTCCAGGATGTCGCCGGTGGTGTTGACGAAAATCACCGCGCGGTAGGCGCGCAGGCGCTCCGGCGAAAACACCGCCGCCTCTTCGCTGGCGTCCGCCGTCAGTGCCTGCCGCCTGGCGAGATCGCGCAGCGCCGCCACCGCGACGGGAATGGAATCGTGGCGGAAGCCGGCGGTCTTGCTGAAGATCAGCACGCGCGGCGGCGCGGCGGACAACGCCAGCGGCATGCCGCACAGCAGGAGCGCGAGGAAGCGGGCAACGAGGCGAGGCATGGCGCGAGTCTGCCACGGCGCGTCCGTTTCAGGCGCAACGATGCTGCACTGCGGTTTTGTGGGCGCGCGGCGATGACCTAGGCTTGGCGTCAGGACTTTCCCCGCGCGGGACGCGTACTTCCGAGAGATCATCCATGCGTTGTTGGCCGTTGCTGGTCGGCGGGCTCCTGTCGTCGATGCCTGCCGGGTTCGTTTTTTCCGCACCACCGCAAGCGCAACCGGAATCCCGCGCCGGCGCGCCGCTGGTCTGGTCGATCGGGCAACCGCGGGAAAACCGCTACCTCTCCACGCATGGCCTGCGCGCTTTCGCGGGCGGGTATTCGGAAGACGGGCTGGAAGTCTGGACGTTTCCGTTGCAGCTCGTGTCGGATTACCGGCTCGCCTTCGTGGTCGACGGCCGGACCGAGGAAGGGTTGAAGTATCTGGATGCGGCGGAGGTGGATCCGGTGGGGGTGACCCGGCGTTACGCCGGTCCGGGTTTCACGGTGAGCGAGCGCATCGAGACGCGCGCCATGCATCCGGGCGTGATCGTCCGCTATCGGCTGGAGGGAAAGCCGATCGAACTGCGCGCGCGCTTCCGGCCTTCGCTCGACCTGATGTGGCCGGCCGCGGTGGGCGGACAGGAACTGGCGTGGGACGCACAGGCGGGCGGATTCGTGATCAGCGAACCGCGCAGGCAGTTCCGCGCGCTGGTGGCTTCGCCGCAGGCGACGTCGCATTCCGAACCGAACAACGACCGGCGCGGCAGCGAATTCGGCCGGCCGCTGTTCCTGCAGATGGCGCCGCGGCCGTGCGGGGCGCAGCGTTGCGCCGAATTGCTGTTCGCCGGACAGAGCGAGGGGAACGAAGACGTGCACGCCACCGCGGCCGCGTTGCGGCAGGCGGCGAACGACGATGACGCCGCGCGTTTCCGGCCGGCCGGGCAGTTGCGGATCACCACCCCGGATGCCGACGCCAACCGCGCGCTGCGCTGGGCGCAGATCGCGCTGGAGCAGGCGTGGACGTGCAATGCGCGGCTGGGTTGCGGCCTCGTGGCCGGCTATGGACCTTCGCATGGCGCGCGACGCCCGCAGTATGCGTGGTACTTCGCCGGCGACGGCCTGGTCGGCACGCGCGCGCTGATCCACGAGGGACGTTACGAGCGCGCGGCGGAGGAACTGGCCTTCATCCTGCGCTACCAGCATCCGGACAACGGCATGATCTGGCACGAGATGTCGCAGAGCGCCGGTTTCCTCGACTGGGCCGGCGACTACCCCTACATGTACGTGCACGTGGACATCGCCTTCGATTTCATCAGCGTGCTGGGCGAATACGTGCATGCCAGCGGCGACCGGGCCTTCCTGCGCCGGCACTGGCCGGCGATCCTCGAGGCTTACCGGTATTGCCTGTCGACGCTGGATCCGGGTGACGGATTGCCGCGCGTGCCGGCGGACAAGATGAGCGCGAACGAACAGGATCGCCTGACCGACGAGCTCACCCTGTCCGCGGCGTGGGTGGAGGCGGCTTCGGCGATGTCGCGGCTGGCCGGGGCGCGGGGCGAGGCGACGCTCGCGGGCGATGCGCGGGCGGCGGCGGAACGGGCGCGCCGAAGCCTGCGCGCGCGCTACCGCGACGAGGCCGGCCAGCGCTGGATCAGCGGCTTCAGCCATGCCGGCAAGGCCGGGGAAAGCACGTCGCCCGCGGATCTGGCGGCGATCCGCGCCGGCGCGGCCACGCCGGCCGAGGCCGAGGCCACCCTGCGGCAACTGACCAGTCCGGCGTATCTCACCGCGTGGGGCCTGCGCAGCCGCCCGGACACCGCGGCGGACTACGATCCGGAGGCCTATTCGCGCGGCAGCGTGTGGGGACTGGGCACCGCGATGGCGGCCGAAACCCTGTGGCGTGCGGGTCGCCCCGGGGAGGCGTCGAAGCTGTGGCGCAGCCTGGTGCCGTGGGCGGGCGCCGATTCGCCGGGACACATGCACGAGGTGATGCGCGGCGATCGCCCGGAGCCGCAGCGCGAATCCGTGCCGGAACAGACCTGGTCCTCGGCCGCGTTCCTGTCCGCCGCCGTCCACGGCATGCTCGGGCTGGAGGTGGATGCGACGGCGATGCGGTTACGGTTCGTCCCGCAGCCGCCGGCGGACTGGGATCGCCTGGCGGTGGAAAACGTACGGCTGGGCGAAGGGCGCATCGACCTGCGCTGGCGCAGGCATGCGGATCGCGCCGAGCTGGAGATCGAGAACCGCGGCGCGCCCTTCGTGCTGGCCTGGGAACAGCACGGCAGCGGGAAGGCCGCGCCGGTCGTGATCGAACGTCGCGTGGGGCGCGGGAAGACCCGGCTGGGCGTGCCCTGAGCCGGGCC
>Ga0182741_1000406_pt1 | contig 66113 bp, 67 predicted proteins | sample eDN5th37CBELigOP_FD_128874 | JGI IMG/M metagenome (GOLD analysis project Ga0182741, IMG submission 128874) | Enriched Organic Plus compost microbial communities from Emeryville, California, USA - eDNA 5th pass 37_C BE-Lig OP (version 2) (version 2) ...
GATCCTCGGCGATTTCGCGCGGGAGGTGGGCGGTGACCGGGTCACCGTCTCCACGCTCGTCGGTCCGAACGGCGACGCGCATGTCTACGAGCCGAAGCCGATGGACGCCGCCGCCGTGGCCAACGCCGATGTCGTGCTCGTCAACGGCCTGAAGTATGAAGGCTTTCTCCAACGCCTCTTCGAGGTCAGCGGAACCGGCGCGCCCGTCGTGGAAGCAAGCAAGGGTGCGGCGTTGCTGCCCTTCGACGACGACGAAGATCATTCCTTCGAGGAGCCACACGCCCACGAAGCCGCCGAAGCCGGACACGCGCACGACGAGCACCACCATGACCACGGTGCCATCGACCCCCACGCCTGGCAGTCGGTCCCCAATGCGAAGGTCTATGTGAGGAACATCGCCGACGCCTTCTGCGTCGCCGATACGGAGGGCTGCGACACCTACCGGGCGAACGCCGAAGCCTACGGCAAGCAACTCGAGGCTCTGGATGCCGAGATCCGGGCCGCGATCGCCACGGTTCCCGAGGAGAAGCGCACCATCATCACCTCCCACGACGCCTTCGGCTATTTCGCGCACGAATACGGCCTGAAGTTCCTGGCTCCCGAGGGGGCCTCCACCGAATCGGAAGCCTCCGCCGCCGATGTCGCGGCGCTGATAAGGCAGATCAGGGAAGACAAGGCTGCTGCGATCTTCGTCGAGAACATCACCAATCCGCGCCTCGTCGAGCAGATCTCCAGCGAGACGGGCATCACGGTCGGCGGCGAACTCTATTCGGATGCGCTGTCGGACACGGGCGGCCCTGCCCCCACCTACATCGACATGATGCGCCACAACGTCGGCACCATCAAAGGCGCCATCCTGGGAAGCTGATAGCTGTTCAGGCGAACAGGCGCACGTCAGGGCGACCGGGTAGAAGGACTCGGTCCGTAGCAACAACTCGATGAGGAAAGTGGTGCGGGTGGTCGGACTCGAACCGACACTCTGTCACCAGAAACGGATTTTGAGTCCGTCGCGTCTACCAATTCCGCCACACCCGCTGGCAGCAAGGGCTTATAGCGAGTCCGGCGGCGGGCGCAACCGGGTGTGATGCGGCATCACTAACGGCTGCGACATTGGCGCGGTCCCAACACGGCGGCCTTGCTTTCGACCCCTTCTTCGTGCTGCAGGCAATCGCAAGCAAAGCGGAGCGACACTCTCATGAACCTCGCCGAAGCCGCCGGCCCGCGCCAGAAACTGGCGGCCCTGCTTCTCACCATCGGCATGGCCGCGACGGTGGGAGGCGCCCTCGCCTTCCAGCACATCGGCGGCTACATCCCCTGCAAGCTCTGCTACGAACAGCGGATGCCCTATTATGTCGGCGCCCCGCTGATGCTCCTGGCGCTCCTCGCCGCGCTGGCGAAGCTTCCGGGCGTCGCCACCCGCATCCTGCTGCTGGCCGGCGCCGCGCTGATGGCCTACGGCCTCTATCTTGGCGTGTACCATTCCGGCGTCGAATGGGGATGGTGGCCCGGCCCCACCGATTGCGGCATGGTGGTCGCGCCCCCGGACACAGGCGGCAGGGGCGTCCTCGACGCGCTCAATTCGGTGATCCCGCCCTCCTGCGACGAGGCGGCGCTGCGCATTCTCGGCCTGTCGCTGGCGGGTTGGAACGCCATTGCCAGCCTCTGTCTCGGCCTTGTCGCCCTGTGGGGTGCGTTCTCGAAGCCCTGAGCAGACCTGGACCTGCCTACGGCTCCAGTTCGACGTCCCAGTAGAGGAAGTCCATCCAGCTCTCGTGCAGGAAGTTCGGCGGGAACAGCCTGCCATTGTTGTGCAGGTCCTGCACGGTCGGCTGGTAGGGCTTCTGCTGCGGCCACATCTTCGCCTGTGCGGGCATCAGGCCGCCCTTTCGCAGGTTGCAGGGCGAACAGGCAGCCACGACATTCTCCCATGTCGTCGCCCCGCCGCAGCGGCGCGGCACCACATGGTCGAAGGTCAGATCGTCCGGCGAACCGCAATACTGGCAGTGAAAACGGTCGCGCAGGAAAACGTTGAACCGGGTGAAGGCCGGGTGCCGCGACGGCTTGATGAAGGTCTTCAGGCTCACGACGCTCGGGATGCGCATCGAAAAGTTCACCGAAGAGACCGAATGCTCGTACTCGGCGACGATGTTCACGCGATCAAGGAAGACTGCCTTGATCGCGTCCTGCCATGACCACAGCGACAGCGGATAGTAGCTGAGCGGCCGGTAGTCGGCGTTCAGGACCAGCGCGGGAAGCCCGTCAGGAGATACGGCGACCGTCACCTCATGAACCTCGCGTCATGACCATTCGCGGCAGCGATAGTCTAAGCCCGACATGACAGCGGTGTGAAGCGGCATCACAGCCACAGTAGACGGCAAAACCGGGGCGGAAATCAATCCCCCACAGCAATATCTGGTGTCGGGGCCGCGTCGCGCCCCCTGATCTCGCGGTAGAGGGACCAGAACAGCCGGGCCGCGACCGCCCTCCAGGGTGACCATGATTCGGCCATGTCCGCGACGGTCCTCGCATCCGGCCGCCCCTCCATGCCGAACGCATGCCCCACCGCCACCTGCAGCGCCAGGTCGCGCGAGGGAAACACGTCGGCGTGGCCGACGGCGAACAGCAGGTAGACTTCCGCCGTCCAGGGACCGATGCCGGGCACCGCGACCAGACGGCCGATCGCCTCCTCCGCCGGCAGCTCTTCCAGCGCGGCGAGGTCGAGTCCGTTCATCACCGCCTGCGCGGCCGCCACCAGTCCCTTCTGCTTGGGCCGCGACAGCCCGGCTTCGCGAAAGACCGAGTCATCCAGCGCAACGATGGCCTCGGGCGTCAGCGGATCGACCAGACGCGCCAGCCGGCCGTAGATCGCGTCGGCGCTTGCGCGCGACACCATCTGCGAGACGATCACCGAGGCAAGGCTTGGGAAGCCGGGCTCCGTGCGGCGAAGCGGCACGAGGCCGGCGCGGCTGCGGATGGCGACGAGGCGCGGGTCGGCGCGGCAAAGCGCCTCCAGCCCCTCCTCCACATCCTCTATGCGTTCGATCCGGCGCATGCCCTTGTCCGCGAAGCGGCGGGACGATAGCAACCGGGGGCGATGCGGGCCAACCCGCTTCGCGCCGGCGGAGGAACGCTGCTGCCAGGCCGGGCGGCACGTCCCGATCGTCGACGAGGGCTCACGCACCCGCATGGATCGCATGACAGCCACCCCGGTCTTCCGTTTTGCCCCCAGTCCCAACGGCCGGCTGCATCTCGGTCATGCCTTGTCGGCACTGCTGAACCGCGACTTCGCCACCACGCTCGGCGGCAGGTTTCTGCTGCGCATCGAGGACATCGACCTGGAACGCTGCACACCGGCTTTCGAGCAAGACATCTACGACGACCTGCACTGGCTGGGCATCGACTGGGAACGGCCGGTGCGCCGCCAATCGGAACATTTCGACGCCTATCGCGCCGCCCTGCAGCGCCTGGTTGAGGCTGAACTGGTCTATCCGGCTTTCGCGACCAGGGGCGAAGCGCGCGCCTTCGTCGCGGAACGCGAGGCGCAGGGCGTGAAGTGGCCGCGCGATCCCGATGGCGTGCCGCACTATCCCGGCCTCGACCGCCAGTTGCCCCAGAGCGTGCGCGCCCAACGCATCGCTGCCGGCGAACCTTTCGCCTGGCGGCTGGACATGGCGGCGGCCATCCAGGCCGCAGGCGGCCCGCTGGACTGGTCCGAGGTGTCCGGGGAGCGCCTGCAGGACGCCGAAACGCTGCCGGCCGATCCGGCCGCATGGGGAGACGTGGTGCTGGCGCGCCGGGACACGCCCACCAGCTACCACCTGTCGGTCGTCATCGACGACGCCTTGCAGGGCGTGACCCACGTGGTGCGCGGCCGCGACCTCCAGGCGGCGACGGCGGTGCACAGGCTGCTGCAGCGCCTGCTCGACCTGCCGGCGCCGGTCTATCACCACCATCGGCTGATCCTCGGACCAGACGGACGAAAACTGTCCAAGAGCCAGGGGGACACGGCACTTGCGGCACTGCGGGAAGCCGGAAACACGCCCGCGGACATCCGGCGCGTGATCGGCCTGGCGTGACGGCGATCCGCTGACCCGCGCTGCGGGCGGGCGATCAGCGGCCGATGGGAAGCGCCGCGAACGCTCCCAGCCAGCAGGCGACCGACAGGAGCCAGGCGATCATGCCGGGGACCACGAAGGCGCCGAGGACCTGCTTGGTGTTCTCGATGCGCGGGCCGAGCAGGGCGTGGAGGAACAGCCCGACTCCAAGCGGGACGCCGATGAAGCTTGCCGGCCCCGTCATGCCAAGGGACACGCCGGCGATCCAGATCGCTGCCGGTAGATGGACGCACATCCGCGCCAGCCAGGTGGTCTCGTGGCCGGCGCCGTTTATCGAGGCCATATCGACCATTGAGTCGCTGAATAGCCAGAGATAACCGGCGAACTTCAGTTCCAGGCTGCCGGGAAGCAGGCCACAACGGGCACCAGCGCCAGATGGTACAGCAGCCCCATGCAGTCGCCCAGGAACAGGCTCCGGTGCTTGGATGCGAACATGGCGATCCAGCCGCACATGGAAAGAAGGGGAAGATATTTGATGCAGTCGGTGAACATGGCTGTTCCCTCGTCTCCGTGCCGCGGCACGATCGTTGACAGAGGCGCTCAGCTCACCTGACGATGCATTTGGCCAAATGGCGCAGCACGGCCGGGGCGGGCTGACACGCTCGCTTCCGCCAAGGTCCGCGGCCCTCAAGGGGCTGGAAGAACTGTTCGGGAGAACAGTGGCCGGGGCTCACCAGATACCGGCCTGCCATTTTTGACTTCGGCGATATGGGTCCGGAGGGCTTCGGCGTCAAGAACGGCAAGCCGACACATCAACTCCTTGGTGGCCCACAGCCTGTTGCGTGATTTGCCGGAGTGCCCGTTCCCACGTGCAACGGCGCGGAGACCGGCGGGCTAGTCGCAATACGGCCACCGGGTTGCACGATACGCAGCCATTTGAAGCCGCGTTGAAGCAAGGCTTAAGGGCTTTTCCATTGCATGTGCGCCCGGCGCGCCCTATCGACCGGCGCCCCGTTCACCATGGGAACATCCGAAGGTGCTCAAACCCGTAATCCCCGCGCTCTTCGTGGTGCTCTGGTCGACAGGCTTCATCGGCGCGCGCTACGCCATGCCGTGGGCCGAGCCCTTCGGCTTCCTTGCCGCGCGCTTCGGCCTGGCCTTCCTCATCCTGGGGGCGATCGCCTTCGCGCTCGGCACGCTGCGCTGGAACCGGCGCGACGCGATGCTGTCGGCCGTGGCCGGCGTACTGATGCACGGCATCTATCTCGGCGGGGTGTTCTGGGCGGTCCGTCAGGGGCTGGGCGCGGGGCTGGTGGCGCTGATCGTCGGACTGCAGCCCTTGTTCACGACGCTTCTTGCCGGGACATTCCTGGGCGAGACCATCCTGCCCCGCCACTGGCTGGGGCTTGTCGCAGGGCTTGCCGGCGTCGTCATCGTCCTCCTGCCGAAGCTGGCCGGAAGCCTGGATGGCGTGACGGGTCCGACGCTGGCGGCCGCATTCGTCGCGGTCGCCGGCATGAGCGCCGGCACGGTCCTCCAGAAGCGGTTCGGATCGACGGGCGACCTCGTCACCGGCACGGCCTGGCAATACGCCGGCGCCACCGTGGTGATGGCAGCGGGGGCGCTGATGTTCGAAACCGGCACCTTCGTCCTGACCACCGAACTCGTGCTTGCGATGGCATGGCTGGTCTTCGTGCTGTCGATAGGCGCCATCTTCCTGCTGATGGTCATGATCCGCGACGGCGCGATGGCCAAGGTCTCGGCCCTCTTCTATCTCGTGCCCGCCGTTACGGCCGTCATGGCTTGGGTGCTGTTCGACGAGGCGCTGACCTGGATGCAGGTGGGCGGCATGGCGCTCGCCACCTTCGGCGTCGCGCTCGCCACCATCGCGCCGTCGGGCGTTCAGGCGCCGACGCGGGCGCGGGCCTCGAAGTAACGGCGGATCGAGGCGTTGAGTTCGCCGCCGAGAATGAACACCGCCGAGATGATGTAGAGGAAGACCACCGCCACCATGATGGACGCCAGCCCCGCATAGGTGTTCACATAGGAGGAGAAGCGGTCGAGATAGGCCGCGAAGACCGTCGAGCCGACGAGCCAGCCGATCAGCGTGAAGATGATACCCGGCACGATGTGGACGAATTTCCTGCGACCCGCCGGCAGCCAGATATGGACCGCGATCAGGCCGAACACGATCACTGCGGACGCAATGACGAAGCGCCAGAGCGTGATCGTGCCCATGTACGGCTCCAGCCCGTGGAAGCGCGCGACGGCAAGGCGCGCAATAAGCGGCGCCAGCACCAGCAGCACGCTGATCACGACGAAGCCGATCGTGGCGATCACCACGAAGGCTAGGCTCTGTATGCGCCGGAAAAGAAAGGACCGGGTTTCCGTCACCCTGTAGGCGCGGTTGAGCGAAGTGCGCAGCGCCTCAATGCCGTTCGAAGCGAAGAAGCCGGCGAGCAGGACGCCATAGGTCAGCAGGTCGGTGCGCTGCACTGTCAGCACGCTGATCACCTCTCGCGCGATGGGCTCGGCGATCTGCTCGGGCCAGGTGTCGAAAACGAGGTGAACGGCCGTTTCCGCAAACGCCTCCGCTCCAAAGAAGCTCGCCAGGGTGGTGGCGAAGATGAGGAACGGAAACAGCGCCATCAGGGCGGTGATTGCCAGATGGCTCGCCATGGACCATCCGTCGTCATCGTTGAAATGACCGAGCATGTCGGCGAGCACCCGGCGGACGGCGACGATCTTCCGCATTCGTCCTCGGCCTCCGTCGGTTGTCTGCGCCGGCCGAATATGGGAAGCTTTTCCAACACATGGCAAGACGAAACGCCGCCAGCGCCAACCAAGTTTCCCCGCCGACCATCATCGTCACCGGCGCATCGTCCGGCATTGGCGCCTATTGCGCGCGCGCCCTGAAGGACGACGGCTGGCGGGTCTTCGCCACCGCGCGCAGGCCTGAGGACATCGCGGCCCTGGAATCGGACGGGATCGAGGCCTTCTACATGGACTACCGGGAGCCCGATTCGATCGCCGCCCTGGTGGACGCTGTCCTTGAGCGGACCGGCGGCCGGCTCGACGCGCTCTACAACAACGGCGCGCATGCACAGCCCGGCGCGGTGGAGGACCTGCCGGTCGAAGCGTTGCGCCAGCAGATGGAGGCAAACCTCTTCGGCTGGCACGACCTGACGCGCCGCATCGTGCCCGTGATGCGCCGACAGGGCCACGGCCGCATCGTCAATTGCTCATCGATCCTCGGACTGACGCCGGTGAAGTGGCGCGGCGCCTACGTCGCGTCGAAGCACGCCCTCGAAGGTCTGACGCTGTGCCTGCGGGCCGAACTCGCCGGATCCGGCATCCACGTCTCGCTGATCGAGCCCGGGCCGATCGAATCGCGCATCGCCCCGAATGGCCTCGCCTGGTTCCTCGCCAACATCGACCACGAGAACTCTGTGCATCGCGATGCCTACCAGGCGCAGCTCGCACGCATGCGCGGCGGCGGGTCGAAGTCGCGGCTGAAGCTGAAGCCCGTAGCGGTTTATCGGGTTCTCCGGCACGCCCTTCTGTCGCAACGGCCCCGACCGCATTATGTAGTGACCTTGCCGGCGCGAGTCGGCGTCATCCTCAAACGCCTCCTGCCAGCCTCGCTCCTCTACCGGATCCTCGCTACGCAGGCCTGATAGGCAGGAACGCCCATGAGTACAGTCTTCAACATGTTGGCCATCGTCGTCATGATCGCCGTGGTGATCGTGCTGATCCGGGGCCTCATAAACCTGATGAAGGGCGGCTCGGGAAACGTGTCGAACAAGCTGATGCAGGCCCGCGTGTTCCTGCAGTTCATTGCGCTGGTGCTGATCATGCTGGCGCTGTGGTTCAGCAGGAGCGGCTGAGCGGATGGTCAAGCTCAACAAGATCTACACGCGCACCGGCGACGACGGCAGCACCGGCCTCGGCAATGGCGAGCGCCGGCTGAAATCGGACCTGCGGGTCGAGGCCTACGGCACCGTCGACGAGGCGAACTCCTGTATCGGAATGGCGCGGGTGCAAACGACCGGGATGCCGGAAATCGACGCCATTCTCCTGCGCATCCAGAACGACCTCTTCGATCTCGGCGCCGACCTTGCGACGCCCGACGACGGCCGGCCGCTCGACTACGAACCGCTGCGCATCGTCGCCAGCCAGACCGCCCGCCTCGAAGCCGACATCGACACGCTGAACGCGCGCCTTCAGCCGCTGCGTTCCTTCGTCTTGCCCGGCGGGTCGCCCGCCGCCGCGGCCCTGCACCTTGCCCGCACCGTAGCCCGGCGGGCTGAACGCGCCATGGTCGCGCTCGCCAGGGTGGAGGGCGAGCACGTGAACCCGGAGGCGATCCGCTACATGAACCGGGTCTCCGACCTGCTGTTCGTCGCCGCCCGCGTGGTCAATGACAGCGGAAACACCGACGTGCTATGGGTTCCGGGCCAAAACCGGTGAGCTCGTCCGGGGTGCGGCGAGCGGCATGATCTGAAGGTCGCCGTTCGTCCGAGGCGCAGGGGCTCGCGGGATCTGCGGCAGCGAGGGGGAGCGTCCTTCGAACCTGAATTCGCGATACGGCGGGATGTCAGGATCGAGCGGATCTCAAGAGGGGGAAACGGGGCGCTTGTTCATTCCGCTGCATGACGCGAACAGCCTTCGGTACATCCGGCTGCAATATGTGACCATCGGTCTGATCGCGGCGAATGTGCTTATCTTCTTCGCCACAAGCCTGGGCTCCGAGACGGCCACGCTCGCCGCAAGCTACGGCTTCGGCTTCATCCCGTCGGTGGCCTTCGACATGGTCGATCTGCCGCCCGAGCTCTACTATGTGCCGGAAAGTGCCACCTGGCTGACATACGCCTTCGTTCACAACGACATCTTCCACCTCGTCGGCAACATGCTGTTCCTCTGGGTGTTCGGCGACAATGTCGAGGATGCGCTGGGCCATGTCCGCTTCCTCATCTTCTACCTGCTCTGCGCAGCGGCCGGCGCCGCCCTGCACGGATCCCTGATCCCGGCCTCGCAGGTTCCGCTGATCGGTGCATCGGGCGCCATTGCCGGCGTGGTGGCCGCCTACCTGATGCTGCATCCGCGGGTGAAGATCTGGGTGCTGGCCTTCGCCCGCATCCCGCTGCGCATTCCGGCCTGGATCGTGCTGACGCTGTGGATCGGCTTCCAGGTGCTCATGCTTCTGGCGAACGGAGAGGAACAGGTCTCGTGGGCCTGCCACGTCGGCGGCATCATGGCCGGTATCGTCTTGCTCCCAATCATGAAGCGGCGGGGCGTGCCCCTCTTCGACCGGGAGGTGGTCACGCCGACGGCCGTCGAGGTACGGCAACCCAGCGCGCTGCGCCCGCAGCCCAGTCGTCCCGCACCCCGCTGGGGACGCCAGTAGCACTGCCGACAGGGGAGCAATCCCGCACTCTGTGTCGGCAATCGTCGGTTGCCGCGTTCCGGGCCGGCCGGGATCGACGAGCCGTCGTCAGCGCAAATCAGAGCCGACATTCAACCGATTTGCAGGCGTGTTGCGTCCTTGACGCAGCGGTGACGCCTATCTAGGGATTACCCGCTCGCGGCAGCCGATGCCAGCGCGGGCATTCCCGGTCTGCCGGTTCCCCCGCATGCGATGTCGCCTTCCGACAACTGGGCAAGCATCGCAACTGCTACGCAGGCTGCGGAATCGCACGAAGAGAGGCGAATGAGATGAAGGTCCTGGTCCCGGTCAAGCGGGTTGTCGACTACAACGTGAAGATTCGTGTCAAGGCCGACGGCTCGGGTGTCGAGCTCGCGAATGTGAAAATGTCGATGAATCCGTTCGACGAGATCGCGGTCGAAGAGGCGATCCGTCTGAAGGAAGCCGGCAAGGCAGAAGAGATCGTGGTCGTTTCGATCGGCCCGGCGCAGGCGGCCGAGACGCTGCGCACCGCGCTGGCGATGGGCGCCGACCGTGCGATCCTGGTCAAGGTCGACGAGGCGGTGGAGCCGCTCGGCGTGGCCAAGGTACTGAAGGGCGTGGCCGAGGCCGAGAATCCCGGCCTCATCATCCTCGGCAAGCAGGCGATCGACGACGACGCCAACCAGACCGGCCAGATGCTGGCCGCGCTCCTCGGCTGGGCGCAGGCCACCTTCGCCTCGAAACTTGAGATCGAGGGCGATAAGGCCAAGGTGACGCGCGAGGTCGACGGCGGCCTGCAGGTGATCGAGGTCAAGCTGCCGGCGATCGTGACGACGGACCTGCGGCTCAACCAGCCGCGCTACGCCTCGCTGCCCAACATCATGAAGGCCAAGAAGAAGCCGCTGGACGAGAAGACCCCGGCCGATTTCGGCGCCGATGTCGCTCCGCGTCTCAAGGTCCTGAAAACCGAGGAGCCGGGCGGCCGCAAGGCGGGCGTGAAGGTCGGCTCTGTCGCCGAACTCGTCGACAAGCTGAAGAACGAAGCCGGCGTACTCTAAGGGCGGAAGGAAAAGAGACCATGGCAATTCTCCTCATCGCCGAACACGACAACGCCTCGCTGTCGGACCAGACCGCCAAGACCCTGTCGGCCGCGCTGAAGATCGGCTCGGACGTCGACGTTCTGGTCGCCGGCAACGGCGCCAAGGCTGCCGCCGACGCGGCTGCGAAGCTCTCGGGCGTGCGCAAGGTCCTGCTGGCGGAAGCCGCGGAGCTGGAAAGCCGGCTGGCCGAGCCGCTGGCCGCCACCATCGTATCGCTCGCCGACGGCTATGACACGATCATCGCCCCCGCCACCACCAGCGGCAAGAACGTCATGCCGCGCGTCGCCGCCCTGCTCGACGTCATGCAGGTGTCGGAGATCATCGAGGTGGTCTCGCCGGACACCTTCAAGCGGCCGATCTATGCCGGCAACGCCATCCAGACCGTGCAGTCGACCGACGCCCGGAAGGTCATCACGGTGCGCACCGCCTCCTTCCCGGCGGCGGGCGAAGGCGGCTCGGCTCCCGTCGAGACGGCGGCTGCGGCCGCAAACCCCGGCCTTTCGAACTTCGTCGAGAACAAGCTGTCGGAAAACGACCGTCCAGAGCTGACCTCGGCCAAGATCATCATCTCGGGCGGCCGCGCGCTCGGCTCGGCGGAGAAGTTCCAGGAGGTCATCCTGCCGGTTGCCGACAAGCTGGGTGCTGCCGTTGGCGCGTCCCGCGCCGCGGTGGATGCCGGCTACGCGCCGAACGACTGGCAGGTCGGCCAGACCGGCAAGGTCGTGGCCCCGCAGCTCTACATCGCGGTGGGCATCTCGGGCGCAATCCAGCACCTTGCCGGCATGAAGGACTCCAAGGTCATCGTCGCCATCAACAAGGATGAGGAAGCCCCGATCTTCCAGGTCGCCGATTACGGCATCGTCGGCGACCTCTTCCAGATCCTTCCGGAGCTCGAAAAGGCGCTCTAAGCGCCATTCACCGCAGCTTCATGGAACCAAAAGGCCCGGCATCGCTCAACGATGCCGGGCCTTTTACGATCCCGAGACGACAACCTCTGACGGACGTCGTCATTTTGAAGCGATCCTCTGGACGAAGGCGCACCAGTCCCATTAGGTTGCACCGCACCAAGCGAGCGGAGTCTCGCGGACGGGATGAACTCAATGAGCGAGATTAAGACGGTCGGCATTGTCGGTGCGGGGCAGATGGGCAGCGGTATTGCGCATGTCACGGCCCTAGCCGGCTATCAGGTGCTGTTCTACGACATTGCACCGGAGCGCATCGAGGCGGGAATCGCCACCATCAGCGGCAACCTTGCCCGGCAGGTGGCCGGCGGCAAGATCACGGAGCAGGTGCGCCAGGAGGCGCTGAATCGCATATCGGCTGCACCGAACCTCCAGGATCTCGCCGGCGCAGACCTGGTGATCGAAGCGGCGACGGAAGACGAGACGGTCAAGCGCAAGATCTTCGCCCAGCTTTGTCCGGTCCTCAATCCGGAAGCGATCCTGGCAACCAACACCTCTTCCATCTCGATCACCCGGCTGGCCTCCGCGACCGATCGCGCCGAGCGCTTCATCGGCATTCACTTCATGAATCCCGTCCCGGTGATGAAGCTGGTCGAGCTCGTCAGGGGCATCGCCACGGAGAACGAGACGTTCGAGACCGCCAAGCAGTTCGTGAAGCGTCTCGACAAGACCACCACCGTCTCGGAAGACTTCCCGGCCTTCATCGTCAACCGCATCCTGCTGCCGATGATCAACGAGGCGATCTACACGCTCTACGAGGGCGTCGGCACGGTCGAGGCGATCGACACGGCCATGAAGCTCGGGGCCAACCATCCGATGGGTCCGCTGCAACTCGCCGACTTCATCGGCCTCGACACCTGCCTGTCGATCATGCAGGTGCTGCACGACGGCCTGTCGGACACCAAGTACCGCCCCTGCCCGCTGCTGGTGAAATATGTCGAGGCCGGCTGGCTCGGCCGCAAGACCGGCCGTGGTTTCTACGACTACCGCGGCGAAGTGCCTGTCCCGACCCGCTGAGCGCAGGGCCGCGGGGCGTCCTGCGCTCAGCTCAGTTCAAGGCGAGTTGGCCGCAGCCGGCAGGCAACTCTGTCATCTTCACGCGGTTTCGCCCTTCAGCCTTGGCTTCGTAGAGTCGCTTGTCGGCGATCCGGAACAGGTCGACGAAGCTGACCTGGTCGAGATAGGCGACACCCCCGACGCTGACGGAGAGCGGATAGTGCTTGCCGTTCGGCCGGAAGTCCATCGCCGCAACATTGCGCCTGATCCGTTCGGCGACTTCGGTTGCGTCGAGCAATGATGCGCCGGACAGGAGCACGCCAAACTCCTCGCCGCCCAGCCGGCCGACCTGGTCGTCCGCCCGAATCGACGCGCGGATGGTTGCCGCCAGCAGGCGCAACGCCTCGTCGCCCTGGTCGTGTCCGAAGGTATCGTTGATCCGCTTGAAATGATCCACGTCCAGGATCAGCAACGCGCCGCGCGCCGGGTGGAGCGTACCGTTGATCCTGCGGTCGACCGCGGCAGTGAAGGCGCCGCGGTTCAGGCTGGCCGTCAGGTCGTCCCGCGTTGCCAGGTCCTCGAGTTCCCGGTTGACGGCCTCCAGCTGCCGCATCTTGAGGGCCATGTAGGCGAACAGCGGCACCGCAAGCATCGCCGGCAGGATGATCATCCTGAGGTAGCCCTCGCCGTAGCTTCCAGTGCCCTGGAAGACCACGTAGTTGAAGATCACGGAAAGAAAGACGCAGGCGACAGTTCCGAAAATGGTCCACCGCGTAAGCTTCAGGCGGCCCTTGCGTGCGAAGGTAGCGGTACCGGTCGTCACTGGTATTACCCCTCTCTAGCGCCTGAACCAATCGGTCGCACGAGGAAATGAAGAGGGACTTAGCAAGGTCTCCGGTATTTTAAGAATGATCTTGAAGCGGCCGCGCCGGATGATCCGGATGCACGAAATTGTTACTTTGATCTACATGACTACCGAAGATCAGAGGCGCGAACCTTGGCCGGAAACCTTGCCTGTCACGGCGATAGTGGCAGGCGGGACGCACCGGGAGCCCTCCCGGCTCTCGGTAGTGGATGGCGCAGCGCGCCACTGGCAGGAGCGAACTTGCGAATGCGTCGCGCGGGACAACTCAGGGCGTGCCGATCGCGGCGGCGACGACGCGATGCGCATCCTTGCTTGACCACTCGGCGGGCCCGTTCATGTAGGCGAGCAGACAGCCCTTGTCGTCGATGAGCAGCGTCACCGGCAGGCCGAGCGCCAGTCCGCGCTTCTTGAGGTCGTTGAAGATTCCCAGCGTGGGATCGCGGTAGCGGGCGAGCGTCGCCACGCCCACTTCCTCCAGGAACGCGTTGGGCTTGGTGTTGTCGCCATTGTCGACATTGACGGCGACGACCTCGAAGGTTTCACCCCCGGCGTCCTGCTGGAGCCGGTCGAGCGCCGGCATTTCCGCCCGGCAGGGCGCACACCACGTCGCCCAGAGGTTGAGGAGCACGGTCTTTCCGGCGCGGTCGGCAATCGACATCGGCGTGCCGGACGGATCGTTGAAAGTAAGCGCGGTCAGCGACACCGGCGGATCGGCCGGCAGCAGGGCGGCAACCTCGCCCGTGGCGGCGTCGGCAACCGCCTTCGCCCGATCAGCCTTGGCGGCACAGGCGTTGCCGGCGTCCTCCACCGCGACCACGTCTTGCGCAGCGGTCGTGTTGCCAGCGACGCCGCCGCTGACATATACCGCAATCGCACCGGCTGCGGCGCCCGCCACAACGGCTGCAGTCACCGCACGCCAGGTGGGGAAGAGCTTTCTCTGCTTGTCGTCCGACATCCAAAATTCTCCGGAGCCCGGGTAGCACGATGACCGACAAGAAGGCCAGCAACGCCATGTGGGGCGGACGTTTTGCCTCGGGACCGGCCGCGATCATGGAAGCGATCAACGCATCCATCGGCTTTGACCGGAAACTCTACGCGCAAGACATCCGCGGCTCGATCGCCCATTCTGAAATGCTCGCAAAGACGGGCATCATTTCGGCCGAGGATCAAGAGAAGATCGCTCACGGGTTGAACACGATCCTGCGCGAAATCGAGGAAGGACGCTTCACCTTCTCCACCGCGCTCGAAGACATCCACATGAATGTCGAGGCGCGCCTCGCCGAACTGATCGGTCCGGCCGCCGGGCGCCTGCACACGGCGCGCTCCCGCAACGACCAGGTCGCGGTCGATTTCCGCCTTTGGGTGAAGGAGGAGCTGCAGCGCGTGGCGCAGGCACTGAAGGGCCTGATCGGCGTATTCCTCGACCGCGCCGAGCAGCATGCGGCCACCGTCATGCCGGGCTTCACCCACATGCAGTCCGCGCAGCCGGTGACCTTCGGCCACCATTGCATGGCCTATGTCGAGATGTTCGCGCGCGACCTGTCGCGCGTCCGCGACGCGATCGAGCGCATGGACGAGTCGCCCCTTGGCGCCGCCGCGCTGGCCGGGACCGGCTTCCCGATCGACCGCCACATGACGGCCAACGCCCTCGGGTTCCGCGAGCCCACCCGCAACTCGCTGGACAGCGTCTCGGACCGCGATTTCGCCCTGGAATTCCTTGCAATCGCGGCGATCTGCGGAACGCATCTGTCGCGCCTCGCCGAGGAAATCGTCATCTGGTCGACGCCGCAGTTCGGCTTCGTGCGCCTGTCGGACTCGTTCTCGACCGGCTCCTCGATCATGCCGCAGAAGAAGAATCCCGACGCTGCCGAACTGGTGCGGGCGAAGACGGGGCGCATCAACGGCGATCTGATCGCCCTGCTGACGGTCATGAAGGGTCTTCCGCTGACCTATTCCAAGGACATGCAGGAGGACAAGGAGGCGGTCTTCGACGCGGCCGAGACGCTCGACCTGATGCTTGCCGCGATGACCGGCATGGTCGGCGACATGACCATCGACGCGGATGCGATGAAGCGCGCTGCGGGGTCCGGTCATTCGACCGCGACCGACCTTGCCGACTGGCTGGTGCGCACGCTCGGCCTGCCCTTCCGAGAGGCCCATCACGTGACGGGTCGGGCGGTGGCGCTTGCCGAGGAACGGAAGACGACGCTGGCCAAGTTGCCGATCGAAAGCCTCCAGGCGATCCATCCGGGCATCACCGAGGACGTCTATTCGGTGCTGTCGGTCCAGAACTCGGTGCGCAGCCGCAAGTCCTTTGGGGGCACCGCGCCCGCCGAGGTCAGGCGCCAGATCCGTTACTGGCGCAAGCGCCTGCAGAAGGCATAGTCTGCACGGCCGGGAGACGGGCGGAGGCTTGGGCCGGCAACCAGCCTGCGCTTGGCCGGCCACTTGAGGAAACGCGCTCCCGCTGCAACCGCGAGGGTGCAAACGCGCTGGAACTCCGCTACAAGCATCCCGCTTGCTGACGATGATGGATTTCCGATGACCGCTGCGAGGCTGACCACCCTGATCGCGCTGGCCGCGGCGCTGAGCCTGGCCGCAGGATGCGGTCGAAAATCCGATCTCGACACGCCTTACGAGGCTGCGGTGCAGGCACGCAAGGATGCGCGCCGCGCCAACCAGCCGCTGCCGCCCGAGCCGCAGAAACCGGTCGAGGACAGGCCCTTCATTCTGGACAAGCTCATTCAGTAGGCGTGTTCGGTCGGTTCCAGCACCTCTTCGGCGGCCGCGCCATGCTGCGGTGAGGGCAGGAAGCCGCGACAAGCGCCCCTTCTCGGACAACGCACCATGAACCATTTCGATTTCCGTGACGGCGTCCTGCATGCCGAGGACGTACCCGTTCCCGAGATCGCAGCCGCCGTCGGCACACCCTTCTACTGCTACTCCACGGCCACCCTGCAGCGACACTTCCGTGTTTTCAGCGAGTCCTTCGCCGGGCTCGATCCGCTCGTCTGCTACGCCATGAAGGCCAATTCCAACCAGGCGGTGCTCGCCACCCTGGCGCGCCTCGGTGCCGGGGCCGACGTGGTGTCGGAGGGCGAGCTTCGCCGGGCGCTGGCCGCTGGGATACCGGCGCAGAAGATCATGTTCTCCGGCGTCGGCAAGACCGCCCGCGAGATGGATTTCGCGCTTTCGGCAGGCATCCTCTGCTTCAACGTCGAGTCCGAGCCCGAACTCGAACTGCTGTCGCAACGCGCGGTCGCCCTCGGCAAGCGCGCGCCAGTGTCGCTGCGCATCAATCCGGACGTCGACGCAAAGACCCACAAGAAGATCTCCACCGGCAATGCCGAGAACAAGTTCGGCATCCCGCGCCAGCATGCCCGCGAAGCCTATGCCCGCGCAGCCGCCTTGCCCGGCATCGAGGTAACCGGCATCGACATGCACATCGGCAGCCAGATCACCGATCTGCAGCCTTTCGACGATGCGTTCTCAATTCTGGCCGAACTGGTGGCGACGCTGCGCGCCGATGGTCACAAGATCGAGCACGTCGATTTCGGCGGTGGCCTCGGCGTGCCCTATCGCCACGACAACGAGCCGCCTCCCCATCCGGACGCCTATGCCGACATCATTCGCCGGCGTGCCGGACATCTGGGCGTCAAGACGATCTTCGAGCCCGGCCGGCTGATCGTCGCCAACGCCGGCATCCTCGTGACGGAAGTGATCTACCTGAAGGAAGGCGACGCCAAGAACTTCCTCATCGTCGACGCGGCGATGAACGACCTGATCCGGCCGACCCTCTACGACGCCTTCCACGAGATCTTCCCGGTCGTACGCAAGCCCGCCGACGCCCCGCGGATCACGGTCGACGTCGTCGGCCCGGTTTGCGAGACCGGCGACTATCTCGGCCTCGATCGCGACCTCCCGCGCCTCGCACCCGGCGACCTCGTGGCCGTCGGCACCGCCGGCGCCTACGGGGCGGTGCAGGCGTGCACCTACAATTCGCGTCTGCTCGTGCCCGAGGTTCTGGTCGACGGGGACCGCTTCCACGTGATCCGGCCGCGCCGGACCTACGAGGAACTGATCGCGCTGGATTCCCTGCCTGACTGGCTGAAGTAGCCAGCTCCGGAACGCGGTTGCCGCTGGCGAACGCGCCGTCGGCATCACGTTCTCGTAAAGCCGCCTCGTCTTTGCCGCGTTTCTTGTTATGTTTCGTAGTGAACAGGCGGAGCCGGCGCTTCGCCCCAGGCGGAAGGGCCGATGACGGAAGCGCTCCCGAGCACCCACGTTCCTGGCATTTTCAAGCGACTGAGACGAACTCGGGCGGCGGTTCGCGCCACAATCAGCATAGAGCGCGGCTGGCCGCTCCTGCTGCCCTTGCTCATCGTTGCGAGTCTTTTTGCCAGCCTGTCCTGGTTCGGCGCGTTCCGGCTCATGCCGGACGCCTGGCGCCTCGGCGTGGTGGCGGCCTTTGCCATCGCGGCCTTGGCAGCCCTCTATCCGCTGCACCGGTACCGCAGGGCGACCGACGCTGAGGTCGACCGGCGCATCGAAACGAGCAACAGGCTGGAGCACACGCCGCTTCTCGCGCAGACAGACAAGCCGGTCGGCCCGCAGGACGAGTTCGCCGAGGCGCTCTGGCGCGAGCATCAGCGCCGCATGGCCGAACGCCTCGCCGATGTGGGCGGCGACATGCCGCGCACCCGCGTGCCGGAGCGCGATCCCCTTGCGCTGCGGGCCGTGCCCGCCCTCCTCCTGGTCGTGGCCTTCGCCTTCTCGCTCGGACCCAATGGGGGCTCGCTGCTCGACGGCTTCCGGGCCGTGGCGCTGCCGCAGGCGGTGCCTCCACGCATCGACGCATGGGTGACGCCGCCCGGCTACACGGGCAAGCCCCCGATATTCCTGACCGCCGAGAGCAATGCCGCAACCAGGACCTTCACAGTCCCCGCCAACAGCGACGTGACGTTGCGGGTCACTGGCGGATCGGGCGAAGAATCGCTCGTCTTCACCGATGCCAGTGGCACGACACGCGAGATCGGTCCGGCCGACACCCCTGCCGGCACACCCGAAGACGCCACACCGCCGCCGGCGGGCTCAGCGGCAACGCTGCCGCGCCAGTTTGCCGGCAAGCTGTCGGAAGACGGCAAGCTGACGCTGCTGTCGGGCGGCCGTGAGATTGATGGCTGGCAGTTCGCCGTCACGCCGGACACTCCGCCGACCATCGCCTTCCTCGACAACCCGCAGCGCGCGGTCAACGGCGCCTTGGAACTGCGCTACGAGATCCACGACGACTACGGCGCGGCCTCGGCCACAGCCGGTTTCGAGCTCGAGGAACCGCTTCCCGCGGACGCGCACCCGCTCTACGGCCCGCCGGAAATGGCGCTTTCGGTTCCGCGCCGGGGCGCAGCACCTGCGCCGCTCAAGGCGACCCGTGACCTGACCGAGCACGTCTGGGCAGGCAGCCGCGTGAATGTCACCCTCACCGCGGTCGACGACGCGGGCCAGGAGGCCCGGACGGAGACGCGCACCATCATCCTGCCGGAACGCCCCTTCACCAATCCGCTCGCCAGGGCGGTGGTGGAACTGCGCAAGATCCTCTCGCTCGATGCCAACAGCAAGCCTCACGTGCTCGAGCTCATCGACGCCATCACCCTGCGTCCCGAGGATACGTTCGAGGTTCCGAGCCACTACCTCGGCCTCATGGCAGGACGCACGCGGCTGGCGATGGCCCAGACCGACGACGCGCTGCGCGACGTTGCCGACTATCTCTGGAACATGGCGCTGCAGATCGAGGACGGCGACCTCTCGACGGCCGAGATGCGGCTCAAGCAGGCCCAGGAGGCCCTGAAGCAGGCGTTGCGCGACGGCGCTTCCGATGAGGAGATCGACCGCCTCATGAAGGAACTGCGCGAGGCGATGAACGAGTTCCTTCGCGAGTTCGCCGAGCGCGCGGCGCGTGACCCGAACATGGCAATGCAGGACATGCAGTCCGGCCAGGAACTGCGCCAGAGCGACCTTGAGCGCATGATGGACCAGATCGAGAATCTGGCGAAGTCCGGCAACCGCCAGCAGGCCGAGGAGCTGCTCTCGCAACTGCAGGACATGATGAACAACCTGCAGGCCGGCCGCCAGCAGCCCGGCCAGAACGGCCAGCAGAGCGAGATGCGGGAGCAGATGAACCGGCTTGGCGAGATCATGCGGCGCCAGCAGGAGATGATGAACGAGACCTTCCGCATGGACCAGATGCGTCGCGGCCAGCAGCAGCGCGGGCAAAACCGTGAGCAGCAGCGCGGCCAGCAGGGGCAGCAGGGCGAGGGCCAGCAGCCGGGTCCGGGCATGACCCCGGAGGAATTCGCCGAGGCGATGCGCCAACTCCAGGAAGGCCAGGGACAGCTGCAGCAGGATCTGGAGCAGTTTTCGGAAGGCCTTCAGGGCATGGGCATCGAGCCCGGAGAGGGTTTCGGCGAGGCCGGCGAGGCGATGGGCGAGGCCGAGGGCGCTCTCGGGGAAGGCGATGGTGGCCGCGCGACCGGACAGCAGGGTCGCGCGCTGGAGGCCTTGCGCCGCGGCGCCCAGGACATGATGCAGCAGATGCAGCAGGCCATGCGGGGCGACCAGGGCGAAGGCCAGGAAGGCGGGCGCCAGCAGAGTTCCGACCGCGATCCGCTCGGTCGGCCGCGCGCCACGACCGGCCCGGACTTCGGCGAATCGGTACGGGTGCCCGACGAGATCGACGTACAGCGCGCACGCCAGATCCTGGAGGCGATCCGCAAGCGGCTCGGCAATGCGCTCAGCCCCGAACTGGAGCGCAACTACCTCGAGCGCCTGCTCCAGATGCGCTAAGAAGCCCGCCTGCTGCCCATCAGGGACGGGCCAGCGCTCAGGCGCTGGCCTCCGTGAGCGCGGCAATCTCCTCCTTCGAGAGGCTTAGCGAGACGGACCGGATCAGACTCTCCACCTGCTCCACCGACGTGGCGCTGGCGATCGGCGCCGTCACCCCCGGCTGCGCCATCACCCAGGCGAGCGCCACTTCCGCCGGGGCCGCGCCACGCGCCGCCGCGACGCTGTCGAGTGCCGCCAGGATCCGCGCGCCCCTGTCATTGAGATACTCCCTGATTCCGCCGCCGCGGGGGCTCTTCGACAGGTCCGCCTCGCTTCGGTACTTCCCGGTCAGGAAGCCGCTCGCCAGGCTGTAGTAGGTGATCACCCCGATGTTCTCGGCAATGCACAGGTCGCGCAGCGGCCCCTCGAACGAGGAACGGTCGTAGAGATTGTATTCCGGCTGCAGCACCTGATAGCGGGGCAGGTCCTTGCGCGCCGATATCGAGAGCGCCGCGGAGAGCTGCCTGGCATCCACGTTGGAGACCCCGACGAAGCGCACCTTACCCTTGGAAAGCAGCACGTCGTAGGCCCGCAGCGTTTCCTCGTAGGAGGTGCGTTCGTCGGGCCAGTGCGACAGGTAGAGGTCGATGGCGTCGGTCTGCAGTCGGCGCAGCGAATGCTCGACCGCCTGCTCGATCCAGCGCGCGGAGAGATCCCGGTGGCCCTGCCCCATGTCCGAGCCGACCTTGGTCACGACGACCACCGAGTCGCGGCTTCCTCGGCTCTTCATCCAGTTTCCGATGATGGTCTCGGATTCACCGCCGGAATTGCCCGGAACCCAGCGCGAATAGACGTCGGCCGTGTCGATGGCGTTCAGTCCGGCCTCGAAGAATCGGTCGAGCATGGCGAAGGAGGTGGGCTCGTCGGCAGTCCAGCCGAACACGTTGCCGCCGAACACCAGCGGAGCAATCTCCAGGCTCGTGTTACCCAGGCGTCGTTTCTGCATAGCGGCATTCCTCCCTTTACCGGGAAACTGTAGGGCGGCTGATCGGGCCGATCAATCGTGGCCGCCAGACTATCCCGGCTCTTACGCGCGCACGAGGTCAGCCACCGCCTCCATCCAGTGGTCGCGGATTCCCAGCGCCTCGAGATGCGCGACGGTGTTGAGCACATAGTCCTCGTTGCGACCCGACTGCCCCACCCCGCCGCGCACGATCGCCGCAGCCTCCACTTCGCTGAGATGACCGGCATATTGCGGATGCCGTCGATCGACCGTGTAGCACACCGCCCCGACCGTCTCGCCGTCGCCCAGCCGGACGCGAAGCACGCGCTCGACGTAGACGCTGCTCGCCAGCTCACGCTCGCGCAGATAGGTCATGACCTCGTCGCGAAGGGTGCCCGGAACCCGGTAGGCCATGCCGATGCAGGAGCCACCGCGTTCCAGTCCCAGCACCAGACCAGGTCGTTCCGGAGTGCCGCGATGGTCAAATGAGCGCACGCAGAGCGTCCGCCTGTAGCCGAAAAGCCAGGCTCGCCGGGTCTCGCTGTGGGCGAAGCCGGGCCGCCACATGAGTGACCCATAGCCGAACACCCAAAAATCGCCCATTTCGCCGCGCCTTGTCATTTCCCGAATCGCGGCCGCGCGCTAGACCGCTTAGCAGCAACCGCGATAGCGGATTCTTCCGGAAGGGCAATGCAGCAGGCAACCGCGACTCCCAACTACGGACGCCGTATCCTCTGGCTCGGCGTGGGCATCGTCGTCGCCATCGTCCTGTACACCATCGGCTGGTTCTGGCTTGCGGACCGTCTCGAGCGGGAAGCGAGCGCGGCCCTGGATGCGCTCGGCGACCGCGGCATCGAGGCCCGCTGCGAGAACCCCAAGGCGCGGGGCTATCCGTTCCGGCTGGGCCTCTTCTGCGACAGCGTCCAGTTCGACCAACCGTCGGAGCAGGTCAGCGTCTCGGCCGGCGCGTTCCGCTCGACGGGCCAGATCTACAACCCATCGAAGCTGGTCGCCGAACTCGACGGACCGGCTCAGGTCAGCCTGCCTGGCGCAGGGCCGGTCGCCCTCGACTGGGCCGTCCTGCGCGCCAGCACGCGCCTCGCCCAACCGCTGCCGGAACGTGTCTCGCTCCAGGGCAAGGCGCTGAAGGTGGCCCCTGCCGGCGGCGACCCGGTCGTTTCGGCGGAGACGTTCGAGGCCCACATGCGGCCCAACGATGCCGACCTCGACGTCGCGGTGCGCTTTGCAGGCCTGACCGTCGCCCCGGAGGTGGTGAAGGGACGGAAGGTTCCGACGCTCTCCGGCGAGGCGGATGTCTCGGTGACGGACGGTGTTCAGCTTCTCGATGATGGCGTGCATGGGCTGCGCGGCAAGGCCGGCCGGGTGCGGGACATGACGCTGACCATCGGTGAGGCAGGGTCGCTCAAGGTGACCGGCCCGATTTCCGTCGACGATGACGGCCTGATTGATGCCGACCTCGAGGTATCCATCCGCGAGCCCAAGGCTCTGGCTCGCGCGCTGGCCGAAGCTTTCCCCGAGGTCCGCAGGGAGATCGAGCAGGGCTCCGCCGGCCTTTCCTTCCTCGGCAAGAACCCCAAGCTGCCGCTGAAGATCGTGAAGAGCTCGGCGACGCTGGGCTTCATCCCGCTCGGCCGCATACCGCCTCTGGATTGATCGGGCGTCAGATTGCCTCTTGGCGTTCCGCGCGTGCCGCCTTGCGCGTCGCGTGGATGAAGGCCGCGACAAAGACGGCTGAGAGAATCAGCACGATGGTGGGAGCGGGCGCACTGTCGATGAAGAACGACAGGTAGACGCCAGCAAAAGACCCCACCGCGGCGACCATCACCGCCACGACGAGCATCACGCTGAACCGGCGCGTGAGGAGGAACGCGATGGCGCCCGGCGCGATCAGCATGGCGACGGAGAGGATGATGCCCACGGCCTGCAGGGCGCCGACGATCGTCAGCGAGATAAGCGCCAGCAATCCGTAGTGCAGCAGCCCGACACGCAGGCCGACCGCGCGTGCCTGCGCCGGGTCGAAGGTGTGCAGCAGGAAATCCCTCCACTTCACGCCGATGATGCCAGCGGTGACGGCCGCGATGAGTGCCGACTGGCCTATATCGGCCCAGGAGACGCCCAGCATGTCGCCGAACAGGATATGGTCGAGGTGAACCTCCGACTGGATCTTGACGTAGAGGACCAGGCCGAGGCCGAACATGCCGGCAAACACGATACCCATCACCGTGTCCTGCTTGATGCGGCTGTTGTCCGTCAGGAAGCCGGTGAGGATGGCGCACGCCATGCCGGCGACGAAGGCGCCCACGGCATAGGGAAAGCCGACGATGTAGGCGATGACCACGCCGGGAAACACCGCGTGGCTGATGGCATCGCCCATCAGCGACCAGCCCTTCAGCACGAGGAAGCAGGAGAGCAGCGCCATCGGCACCGCCACGAGGACGGAGATGACCAGCGCATTGACCATGAAGTCGAACTGGAAGGGCTCCAGCAGCATTTCGGCGAAGCTCACGACCCGCCCTCCAGTGCCCGGGCCGCGCGACGGCGTGCGGCAAGCATGCCGTGCTTGGGAGCGAGGACGAAGGCGGCGAGGAAGATCACGGTTTGCAGCACCACGATGATGCCGCCGGTCGCGCCGTCGAGGAAATAGCTGGCGTAGGCGCCGACGAAGCTCGTCACGGTACCGATGAGCACCGCCAGAACAAGCAGCCGCGGGAAGCGGTCGGTGAGCAGATAGGCCGTGGCACCCGGCGTCACCACCATGCAGATGACGAGGAAGGCGCCGACCGTCTGCAGCGCCGCGACCGTCGAGGCCGACAGGAGCGTGAAGAACATCAGCCTCAGGGCGGTCGGGTTGAGGCCGATCGACCGCGCATGGTTCTCGTCGAAGAAGACGACCATCAGGTCCTTCCACTTCACCAGCAGGATCGCCAGCGAGACAAAGCCGATGATGGCGAGCTGCAGCGTGTCCTCGGGGGTGATGGCCAGGATGTTGCCCAGCACGATGGTCTGGATGTTCACCGAGGTGGGCGAGAGCGACACCATGAACAGCCCCAGCCCGAAGAAAGCCGAGAAGATCAGGCCGATGATGGCGTCCTCCCTCAGCTTGGTGCGCTGGTTCAGGAAGAGCATGGCGCCGGCCGCCAGCCCGCCGGAGAAAAATGCGCCTACCGAAAAGGGCAGGCCGAGCATGTACGCGCCGGCCACGCCCGGCACGATCGAATGCGAAAGCGCGTCACCGATCAGAGACCAGCCCTTGAGCATGAGATAGCAGGACAGGAAGGCGCAGACGCCTCCCACCAGAGCCGACACCCACATGGCGTTGAGCATGTAGTCGTAGGTGAAGGGCTCGAGCAGCAGGCTCACCGCCGTTCCTCGCCGTCTTCTTCCTGTTCCTGCGTGCGTGCGGCGGCACGCGCCTGGTGCTCCATGGAGCCTTCCTCGCCATAAAAGACCAGCGGCCGCTCGTCGTCGGTGAGCACCGCGAGCTTGCGTGCGTCCGCGTCGTCGTGCAGTCCGGCGCCGCCGAGAACGAAATGCCTGAGCACCCCGCCGAAGGCGCGCTCGAGATTGTTCTGGGTGAACACCTCCTGCGTCGTACCGTGCGCCAGGACCGTATTCCGGAGCAGCACGACGCGATCGCAGAACTCGGGCACGGAACCCAGATTGTGGGTCGACACCAGCATGACGCGGCCCTCGTCACGCAGTTCGCGAAGCAGGGCGATTATCTGGTCCTCGGTCTTGACGTCGACGCCGGTGAACGGCTCGTCGAGCAGGATCACCCGCCCGTCCTGCGCCAGCGCCCGCGCAAGGAACACCCGCTTCTTCTGGCCGCCCGAAAGCTCGCCGATCTGGCGCTTGCGGAACTCGATCATGTTGACGCGCGCCAGAGCGGCTGCCACTGCCTCGCGGTCCGCCGGCTTCGGAATGCGCATCATGCCCATGTGGCCGTAGCGCCCCATCATCACGACGTCCTCGACCAGCACGGGGAAGTTCCAGTCCACCTCCTCGGCCTGCGGCACATAGGCGACGAGGTTCCGGCGCAACGCTTCCGCCACCGGCATGCCGAGCACGCGGATCTCGCCCCTGGCGAGGCGCACGAAGCCCATGACGGCCTTGAACAGCGTCGACTTGCCTGAACCGTTGACGCCTACCAGCGCAGTGATCGTTCCTGTCGGGATGCTGAAGCTGGCGTCCCGGAGCGCGGTCAGGCCGTTGCGATAGGTGACCGTAGCGTCGGCCACGTAGATGCCGCTCGACCCTGCGTCGAATGATGTGGCGCTGACCGGTTCCCGCACCGGCACGGTCATTGCGACAGGCCCTTTGCGATCGTGTCGGCGGTGACCCGAAGAAGATCGAGATAGGTTGGCACCGGGCCATCGGACTCGGTCAGCGAGTCGACATACAGCACGCCGCCGTAGCGGGCACCCGTCTCGCGCGCCACCTGTTCTGCCGGCTTTGGCGATATCGTGCTCTCGGAGAATACGACGCCGATCCCATGTTCGCGAACGGCGTCGATCACTTTGCGGACCTGCTGCGGCGTGCCCTGCTGGTCGGCGTTGATCGGCCACAGATACAGTTCCTTCAGGCCGAAATCGCGGGCGAGGTAGGAGAACGCACCTTCGCTGGTCACCAGCCAGCGCTTCTCTTCCGGCACCGCCGCGAGCTCGGCCTTGATCGGCTCGATCGTGTCAGTGATCCTGGCCTTGTAGGCTTCCGCATTGGCCTTGTAGGTCTCTGCGTTCTCCGGGTCGTACTTGATGAAGGCGTCGCGGATGTTGTCGACATAGACCAGCGCGGCGGTCGGCGACATCCAGGCGTGCGGATTCGGCTTGCCGGTATAGGGTCCCTCGGTGATCCCGATCGGCTCGACACCTTCCGAGACGACGACGCCCGGGACGTCCCTGAGGTTGCGGAAAAAGCGCTCGAACCAGAGCTCCAGGTTGAGGCCATTCCAGAGTACGAGTTGCGCGCCCTGCGCCCGTTTGATGTCACCCGGCGTCGGCTGGTAGTTGTGAATCTCGGCGCCCGGCTTGGTGATCGACTCCACGATCGCGGCGTCGCCCGCCACGTTGCGTGCAATGTCGGCGATGACCGTGAAGGTCGTCACCGCCTTGAACTTTTCCCCCTCCGCCGCCGATGCGACGCCTGAAAGCGCCGCAGCGAGCAGTCCCACCAACACAACCATGACCGTCCGCCCTGGTGGCAGCAGCATTCGCATCTCCTCGCGTCGGGCAACCCCGGTCGGCATGGACGCTTCCGGACGGCTCGACCGCAATTGCGAACGACTTGCCTCATCCGAAAACGTCACGCCCCTCCTTATATCTGCAATTGCAAATGAATTGCAACTAGACATCAGCCATTCAGACCGCGGAACGCGGTGTGCCTCTCGCAGACGGCCGCGTAGGGAAAGATCTTGGTGCTGGAAAGGTTGCGAGACGAACTGATCGCTGCCTCGACCGTCATCACGTGCGCCATGCTTACGGGCGGATAAGGAGACGTCGCCGGTCGCGAAGCAACCCGTCACTGGACCGCCATTCGCCGAGTAACGCTGCGAGCCCCGGCCGAAACGCCGCCTCGGCGACCCCCAATATGAAATGTGCCCGCGCATCGCTGCGCAGGCACGGGAACAAGCGGTGGCAAGGTGGAGAACGCCCGATGCGACGTCCTCGCAGGAGATCAGGCGGCGCCGGCCAGCCTCTGCTTCTCGAAGCGCTTGCGCTCGTTGGGATCGAGATACAGCTTGCGCAGGCGGATCGTCTTCGGCGTCACCTCGACCAGTTCGTCGTCCTGGATCCAGGCGAGCGCCCGTTCCAGCGTCATGCGGATCGGAGGCGTCAGCTTCACCGCCTCATCCTTGCCGGCGGCACGGATGTTGGTCAGCTTCTTGCCCTTCAGCACGTTCACTTCCAGGTCGTTGTCGCGGCTGTGGATGCCGATGATCATGCCCTGGTAGACCTTCACGCCCGGATCGATGATCATCGGGCCGCGATCTTCCAGGTTCCACATGGCGTAGGCAACGCTTTCGCCCTGCTCGTTCGAGATCAGCACCCCGTTGGTGCGGCCCGGAAGCTCGCCCTTGTAGGGCTCGTACGCATGGAAGAGCCGGTTCATGACGGCCGTGCCGCGCGTATCGGTGAGAAGCTCCGACTGGTAGCCGATCAGCCCGCGCGTCGGCGCATGGAACACCAGGCGCTGGCGGTTGCCGCCGGAGGGGCGCAGCTCGACCATGTCCGCCTTGCGCTCGGACATCTTCTGCACGACGACGCCGGAATGCTCCTCGTCGACGTCGATGACGACCTCCTCGACGGGTTCCAGCAACTGGCCGTTCTCATCCCTCTTCATGACGACGCGCGGACGCGAAACGGCGAGCTCGAAACCCTCGCGACGCATCGTCTCGATCAGCACCGCTAGCTGCAGTTCGCCGCGACCGGAGACGTAGAACGAATCCTTGTCAGCCGATTCCTCGATCTTGAGCGCGACGTTGCCCTCGGCCTCCTTGAAGAGCCGGTCGCGGATGACGCGCGACGTGACCTTGTCGCCTTCGGTGCCGGCCAGCGGGCTGTCGTTGACCAGGAACGACATGGTGACGGTCGGCGGGTCGATGGGCTGGGCGGCCAGCGGCTCGGTAACGGCCGGATCGCAGAACGTGTCGGCGACCGTGCCCTTCTGCAGGCCGGCAATGGCGACGATGTCGCCCGCATGCGCCTCCTCGATCGGCTGGCGCTCGAGACCGCGGAAGGCGAGGATCTTGGAGATGCGGCCCTGCTCGATCACCGACCCGTCGCGCGACAGCACCTTCACCGCCTGGTTGGGCTTGAGCGAGCCGGAATCGATGCGGCCGGTGATGATGCGGCCGAGGAAGGGATTGGCCTCCAGGATGGTGCCGATCATGCGGAACGGGCCGGGGTTCACGGTCGGCGCGGGGACATGCTTCAGCACGAGATCGAAGAGCGGCGCGAGGCCCTGGTCCGTCGGGCCTTCCGGGTTCTCCGAAACCCAGCCGTCACGGCCCGACCCGTAGAGGATCGGGAAGTCGAGCTGCTCATCGGTCGCGTCCAGCGCGGCGAAGAGGTCGAACACCTCGTTCACCACCTCCACGTGGCGCGCGTCCGGCCGGTCGATCTTGTTGATGACGACGATCGGGCGCAGACCGACCTTCAGCGCCTTGCCGACGACAAACTTCGTCTGCGGCATCGGGCCTTCCGCCGCATCGACCAGCACGATGGCCGAATCCACCATCGACAGGATGCGCTCCACCTCGCCGCCAAAGTCGGCGTGGCCGGGCGTGTCGACGATGTTGATGCGGGTGTCCTTCCACTCCACCGAAGTCGCCTTCGCGAGGATGGTGATGCCGCGTTCCTTCTCGAGGTCGTTGGAGTCCATGGCGCGTTCGGCGACGCGCTGGTTCTCGCGGAAGGATCCGGACTGTCTCAGGAGCTGGTCGACGAGGGTCGTCTTGCCATGGTCAACGTGCGCGATGATCGCAATGTTGCGAAGTTTCATGATCGGTCTGTCTCGGGAGAAAGGTGCTAAACGCCGAACCGGCGCACGGAGTTGCGCGCTCATACCGGATTTTTCGCAGGTGCGAAAGCCCCGACATACTCGACTGCCCTGCACAGGCCAGGCGGGAGGCATGCGTTTCAACTGGAACTGCATGGAACCTGTCCGGAAGCGACTTCGCAGAGCTTTCGTTTTTGCGTTCCGGTTGCCGGTGGGGGCAATGCCCGAGCTATCAGCGGCAGAGAAAAGTGCAGCGCAAGGTCGTTGAACCGGCAGACCGCCGCGTCCTTGCCCTCGCAATGCCGGAAAGATTGCGCTAGACGGCCCGTTTACGACGGGTGCGCGACCGATGAAGTTTCTCGATCAGGCCAAGGTTTATATCCGCTCCGGCGACGGCGGCGCGGGGTCAGTCTCGTTCCGCCGCGAGAAGTTCATCGAGTTCGGTGGGCCGGACGGCGGTGACGGCGGGCGCGGCGGCGACGTCTGGGTTGAAGCCGTAGACGGGCTCAATACGCTCATCGACTACCGCTACCAGCAACATTTCAAGGCGAAGACCGGCGTCCACGGGATGGGACGCAATCGCACCGGAGCCAAGGGCGCCGACGTGGTCCTCAAGGTGCCGGCGGGAACCCAGGTCTACGAAGAAGACAACGAGACGCTGATCTGCGACCTGACCGAAGTCGGTCAGCGCTTCCTCCTGGCCAGGGGCGGTAATGGGGGTTTCGGCAACCAGCATTTCAAGACATCCACCAACCAGGCTCCGCGCCGCGCCAATCCCGGCCAGCCGGGCGAGGAAAAGACGATCTGGCTGCGGCTCAAGCTGATTGCCGATGCCGGCCTCGTCGGCCTGCCCAATGCCGGCAAGTCCACGTTCCTTGCTGCAGTGACCGCGGCGAAGCCGAAGATCGCCGACTATCCCTTCACCACGCTGCATCCCGGTCTCGGGGTGGCGCGGATCGACGGCCGCGAGTTCGTGCTTGCCGACATCCCCGGCCTGATCGAGGGCGCCCATGAGGGCGTCGGCATCGGCGACCGGTTCCTCGGCCACGTCGAACGCACGCGCGTGCTGCTGCACCTTGTCTCCGCTCAGGAGGAAAGCCCCGCCAAGGCCTACAAGACGGTCAGGCGGGAGCTGGACGCCTATGGCCACGGCCTCGCCGAGAAAGCCGAGATCGTCGCGCTCAGCCAGGCCGATATCCTCGACCCGGAGACTCGCAAGAAGAAGGTTGCTTCCCTCAAGCGCGCCTGTGGCCGCACCCCGCTTGTCCTTTCCGCGGTGACGGGAGAAGGCGTGGAAACGGCGTTGCGGGCGCTCGCCGCCGAGATCGGCGGTGCCCGCTCGGAAGCCGCCTCGCCCGAAGCCTAGACTGCAGCCGCACGTTCTGATCGCCTATCCGGTACTCCCGACATGATTTCCCTCGCCTCGCACCGACGCATCACCGTCAAGATTGGCTCGGCGCTTCTCGTCGACCGCACCAAGGGATTGAAGCGCGACTGGCTGACCTCGCTCGCCGATGACATCGCCGCCCTGACCAAGGGAGGCGCCGAGGTGCTGGTGGTGTCGTCCGGTGCGATCGCGCTTGGCCGCACGATACTCTCCCTCGGCAAGCGCGTGCTGAAGCTGGAGGAAAGCCAGGCGGCGGCGGCGGTCGGCCAGATTGCGCTTGCAAGCGCCTGGTCCGAGGCGCTCGGCCGTCATGACCTGAAATCGGGACAGATCCTGCTGACGCTCGGCGACACGGAGGAACGGCGCCGCTACCTCAACGCCCGAGCGACGATCTCCAAGCTGCTTGAGCTCGGCGCGGTTCCGGTCATCAACGAGAACGACACCGTCGCCACCTCCGAGATCCGCTACGGCGACAATGACAGGCTCGCCGCGCGCGTGGCGACCATGATGGGCGCAGACCTTCTGGTGCTGCTCTCCGACATCGATGGCCTCTACACGGCCCCGCCGGCCAAGGACCCGACGGCCGAGTTCATCCCGGAGGTCGAGCGCATCACGGCCGAGATCGAAGCGATGGCGGGCGCGGCCGCGTCGGAACTGTCGCGCGGCGGCATGCGCACCAAGCTCGACGCCGGAAAGATCGCAACCGCCGCCGGCACCGCCATGATCATCACCTCCGGTACGCGGCTGAATCCGCTCTCGGCGATCGACCAGGGCGCGCGCTTCACCTATTTCAAGCCGAGCCCGACGCCGGTGAAGGGCTACAAGACCTGGATCGCCGGGCAGCTCGAACCCGCGGGCCGCCTCAGCATCGACGCCGGCGCGGTGAAGGCGCTGATGACGGGCAAGTCGCTGCTGCCGGCAGGTGTCGTACTGGTCAGCGGCAACTTCGCGCGCGGCGACACCGTCGCGGTGCTCGATCCGTCAGGGCAGGAGATCGCGCGTGGCCTCGTCGCCTACGATGCGGCCGATGCCGTCCGCATCGCTGGCCTGAAGAGCAGCGAGATCGCCCAGCGCCTTGGCTACGAGGGGCGCGCCGCGATGATCCACCGCGACGATCTCGTCATAAAGGACGGGGCGCACCTCTCCCGCTGACCGGAGCGGTCAGGCCGCGTCGTTGTAGTACTTGGCCGTCGGCAGCACCGTCAGCGGGGCAAGTTCCCCCTGGCTGGGCCGATCGAACAGCAGTCGCCGTTCCAGGGGCGTCGACTTGAAGAACGGAAAGCGCGAGAAGGTCTGCTCGCGGATCTGGTGCACGCTGGCTCGATAGAGCACCACCGGATAGTTCAGCCCGGGATAGGCGCGCTTCTCGCCGATCTGCTCTGACTTGTAGATGCGCTTGTAGAAGCCGGCATGTTCCTCCCGGATCACCGAGAGGCAATATGGCGCGTCGAAATGGAAGCACGCCATGCCGGCAAGTCGCAGCGTGATGTAGGGAATCTGCGGATAGACGCGCGACCACTCCGGATCGGCGGCAAAACGGCTCGGATCGATGAAGCTGTCCCCCGCCGCCATCATCGGCATGAGGATGTCGCCGTACACCGTCGTCGAAGGCGAGATGGGATGACGCCGGCTGGCGTAGTGAAGGCGCAGGGTGCTGACCAGCTCGCCGTCGATGTAGATGCCGAACTTGTAACAGTTGGACGTTTCGTCCAGGGAATCGTGGATCGACTGCTCAGGCAGGTCCCCCACCATGTCCGTGAGGCGGTACGACTTGTAACGAAGCCGGTAGATGGCCTCGACGTCCTCACCCTTTTCGCAGCGCCTGTATTCGGTTCGCTCGAGAAGTTCCGAAACCTTCCTCGCGAAATCCGACATTTCTGGCGCACGCGTTGACCGTGCGCGGACGTCGTCCGCGGCAACTGCTTCCGGCATTCTGGTTCCCCGTATGTCCGCCTGTGGAAAACCTAGCGGATGCAGAGCCGGTGTAAACAAGAAAACTCGATCAAACGTATTTACGAAGCATTAACCTTAATTTTCGGAAAACGTTGACGAACCGGCCCAGCTGGCCGGCCCGGGGCCTGCACGCTATGGACGAGGCGCCAACGCGCCCCCACGCGGAAGTGTTGTGCCCGCCGCCCTTGGCGAGAGGGAAGTGGCGGTCGGGCCGAGGATCAGGCGGCGGTGCGCAGCTGGGAGATCACGTTGACGAGGTCGTCGACGACCTGCTCCACGAGGGCGCTGTCGTCGCCTTCGGCCATGACGCGGATCAGGGGCTCCGTGCCGGACGGGCGGATTACCAGCCGGCCGCTCTTGCCGAGACGGTCCCGGGCTTCCTCGATCGCCGCCTGGACGGTGGCGTTCTCAAGCGGCTTGCCGCCCGAATAGCGCACGTTCTTCAGCAGCTGCGGCACCGGCTCGAACTTCCGGCACAGCTCGCTGACCGGCTTGTCGGCGCGCTTGACGCAGGCGAGAACCTGCAGCGCCGAAACCAGCCCGTCGCCGGTGGTGGCGAAATCGGTAAGCACGATGTGCCCCGACTGCTCGCCGCCGACATTGAAGCCGTTGGTGCGCATGTGCTCCACGACGTAACGGTCGCCCACCTGCGTGCGGTGGAGCTGGAGGCCCAGCCCGCCGAGGTACCGCTCCAGGCCGAGATTCGACATGATGGTCGCCACTACGCCGCCACCAACCAAGGTGCCGCTCTGCTGCCAGGCATCGGCGATCAGCGCGATGATCTGGTCGCCGTCGACGACATTGCCGCCCTCGTCGACGATGATCATCCGGTCGGCGTCGCCGTCCAGGGCGATACCGATGTCCGCACGAACCTCGTGAACCTTCTTCGCGAGCCCTTCAGGATGGGTCGAGCCGCAATCGAGGTTGATGTTGAAGCCGTTCGGCTCGTTGTTGATGGTGACCACTTCGGCGCCCAGTTCCCACAGGGCGGCCGGCGCGACCTTGTAGGCAGCGCCGTTGGCGCAGTCGATGACGACTCTGAGGCCGGACAGCGACATCGAACGCGGCAGGGTTCGCTTGGCAAATTCGATGTAGCGATCATGCACGCCGTCGATGCGCTTGGCGCGACCGAGCTGGTCGGTGTCGGCAAGCTTGACGTCGATCTCCTCGTCGAGGATCGCCTCGATGTGCTTCTCGATCTCGTCGGAGAGCTTGTAGCCGTCCGGGCCGAACAGCTTGATGCCGTTGTCGTGGTAGGGGTTGTGGGATGCCGAGATCATCACGCCGATATCGGCGCGCAAGGACGTCGCCAGCATCGCGACCGCGGGCGTCGGGATCGGGCCGAGAAGAAACACGTCCATGCCGGCCGCACAGAAGCCCGCCACCATGGCGTTCTCGATCATGTAGCCGGAAAGCCGGGTATCCTTGCCCACGACGACGCGATGCCGGTGCTTGCCGCGCTGGAAGGTGAGGCCGACAGCCATGCCCACCTTCATCGCCACTTCCGCCGTCATCGGGAACTTGTTGGCCCTCCCGCGGATGCCGTCGGTGCCGAAATACTGTCTCGTCATGCCCTGATCCCCAGGTGAGAACCGTCCAAGGTTGGCGCCATGCTTTGGCACATCCGCATGTCGCGACGGCATCACATTTCGCGATTCTATGTCACGAAATCTTAGAAATTGGTATTCCCTGCGCCTAATCAGAATAGGCGACCGGTACCCGGTGTGCAAAAAGGCGCCGCAGTCTCCCGCGGCGCCTTCGCTATTTCCGTTCGGGAGCGCTAGCCTTGCGGCTGCGGCTCCAGTCCACCCTCAGGCTCCTCGCCGCCGCTCTTCTTCTTGCGGCCGCTGCCGGCTGTACCACCGGCCTTCGGCACGGCCGAGCCACGGCTGGGCGGCGTGTCGTCGCCCAGGTCGCGCGCAGGCTTCTCGCCCGCGATGAGCTGCTTGATCTCGTCGCCGGTCAGGGTCTCGTACTCAAGCAGCCCTTCGGCGATCGCGATCCACTCCTTCTTCTTCCGCTTCAGGATGTCCATCGCGGACTTGTAGGCCTCGTCGATCAGCCGGCGCACCTCGGCGTCGATGATCTGGGCCGTCTCCTCGGAAACGTTCTGCGTGCGCGCCACCGAATGGCCGAGGAACACCTCTTCCTGGTTCTCGCCATAGGCGACGTGGCCGAGCTTGTCGGAGAAGCCCCAGCGGGTGACCATCGCCCGGGCCAGCTTTGTCGCCTGATCTATGTCGGAGGCGGCGCCGGAAGTGATGTTCTCCTTGCCGAACTTGATCTCCTCGGCGACGCGTCCACCCATCATGATCGCGAGGCGCGAGATCATGTACTTGTAGCTCATCGAGTAGCGGTCGCCCTCGGGGAGCTGCATCACCATGCCGAGCGCCCGCCCGCGCGGTATGATGGTGGCCTTGTGCAGCGGGTCCGCGGCCGGAACGTTCAGCGCGACGATGGCGTGGCCGGCCTCGTGATAGGCGGTCAGCTCCTTCTCGGCCTGCGTCATGGCCGAGGAACGGCGCTCCGCGCCCATCATGATCTTGTCCTTGGCGTCCTCGAACTCCTGCATGGTGACGAGGCGCTTGTTGCGGCGGGCCGCCATCAACGCAGCCTCGTTGACCAGGTTCATCAGGTCGGCGCCCGAAAAGCCCGGCGTTCCGCGCGCCACGGTCTTGAGGTCGACGTTCGGCGCCAGAGGCACGTTGCGCACATGCACCTTCAGGATCTTCTCGCGGCCGACGATGTCGGGGTTCGGCACCACGACCTGTCGGTCGAAACGGCCCGGGCGCAGCAGCGCCGGATCGAGCACGTCCGGGCGGTTGGTCGCCGCGATCAGGATGATCGACTCGTTGGACTCGAAGCCGTCCATCTCGACCAGGAGCTGGTTCAGCGTCTGCTCGCGCTCGTCGTTGCCGCCGCCCAGGCCGGCACCGCGATGGCGGCCGACCGCGTCGATCTCGTCGATGAAGATGATGCAGGGCGCGTTCTTCTTCGCCTGGTCGAACATGTCGCGCACGCGGCTGGCGCCGACGCCGACGAACATCTCGACGAAGTCCGAACCGGAAATGGTGAAGAAGGGGACGTTCGCCTCGCCGGCGACCGAACGCGCCAGCAGCGTCTTGCCGGTGCCGGGCGGGCCGACGAGCAGCACGCCGCGCGGAATCTTGCCGCCGAGGCGCTGGAACTTCTGCGGGTCGCGCAGGAACTCCACGATCTCCTCGAGATCCTGCTTGGCCTCGTCGACGCCGGCGACGTCCTGGAACGTGACGCGGCCATGCGCTTCGGTGAGCAGCTTGGCCTTCGACTTGCCGAAGCCCATTGCCCGGCCGGAACCCGACTGCATCTGGCGCATGAAGAATATCCAGACGCCGAGAATGAGGATCATCGGCAGCCAGGAGATCAGATAGCCGAAGATGGAGTTGGAACCGTCGGTCTCGGGACGTGCATTGATCGTCACGCCCTTGTCCTCGAGGCGAGACACCAGGGTCGGATCACCCGGCGAATAGGTCTGGAACCCGGCCGCGTTGTCTGAATAGGTTCCGGTGATGCGGTCGCCGACGATCGTCACCGACTTGATGCGGCCGGCGGACAGGTCCCGCAGAAAATCCGAATAGGCGACCTCGCTGGAGGTCCCGCGCGTTTGCGGCGTCTGGAACAGGTTGAACAGCGCGATCAGGAGGACGGCGATGATCGCCCAGAGCGCCAGATTGCGATAATTCGGATTCATCACAGTCCCGTTCGCACCCTTATCGGGCACGCAATAGAGGAGAATTGTTGTCTCGTAACATAGGAAGGGCAGGCAACAAAGCCAAGCGCCCCCTTACCTTCCGGTTAAGCTCGCGTGACAATATGTCCGCGCCAAGGCGACGAGGGGATTTCGGGCGCGCCAATCAGACGCGACACGGAGCGTGCGGCCGGGATGTCGAAGCCGGGCAGGTAGCGCAGCCATGGGGCCATGACCGGCACGATCGAGACGTTCTCGACGGGCGAAGACCCCCTCCCGTAGGCGGGCTCGCCGGCTCGCACGAGCGGCATTGCCGCAGCCGCCGTTTGCGCGAGGGCCGGCGGAAGGCTGGCGTCACGCTCTTGCGCGGCGGCGCCCACGGAGCCGAGGGGCGTCACTTCCAGCGGCCGGCCAGGAGAAGCGAGCCGCATCCTGAAGCGCCCGTCCCAGACCAGTCCGTCGCGGACCGGCACTGCCTGTGGCAGGCCGCGCGTTTCCCTGCACATCCAGACGCCATCTCGCCGTGAGGCGACAAGGGCGCGAGACAGCGTTGCCCGATGTGGAGGCTGCCTCAGCCTGTCCAGGAGTGCGACCACGCGATCCGCGTCGGGCAGGTGCGGCGAGCCGCCCGTCACCGCCAGCAGGATCCGCAAGGCGTGCACCCGCGCATCGGCCTCGCCGTCATTCAGGAAATCCCGGGAGAGATGGAGGAGTCCGGGGAGTGGGGATCGCACATGGTTCTCGATCAGCGCAGCCGCTCCAATCGAAAGCACCTCGCGCCGCAGGCCGGCCGCCTCGATCGCGGCAAGCTCGCCTTCGGCCGGCCCGACCTCGGCGGCCGTTGCGCGGATACGGGGTCGCTCGAATCGCATGTCGGTATTGGTCGGATCTTCGGCCCAGCCGATCTCGCGACGGCGGAGAAAGTCGCGCAGCGTCTCGCGGCGTACCCGGAGCATCGGCCTCGCGATCCAGATGCCGCCATCGAACAGTGTCACCGGCGCCATTCCCGATAGCCCAATGCCGGCCCCACGGGCGCGGCGCATCGCCACCGTCTCCAACTGGTCGTCCAAGGTGTGACCTGTGATGACGATATCGGCCCCTGCCTCGCCGGCAGCCGCCGCAAGCAGGTCGTAGCGCGCCTCGCGGGCAGCGGCAGGCACGCCAGTGGACGGCTTCTGTCCGTCCCAGGAAAGGATGCGATGAGGAATGTCGAAGCGCGCGCACAGCCGCGCAGTATCTTCGGCCTCGCGACGGGAGTTGGCGCGGAGTCGATGGTCGACGGTCAGGGCGAGGATCTGCGTAGAGGCGCGCGAAAGCCGGAGATGCTCCCTGAGGAGCAGGAGCGTGGCCGTCGAGTCACTGCCACCGGAAATCGCGACCGCGACGATGGGGCGGGATGCAAGATCGAACGATGAAAAGGGTATGGAGAGCGGCAGGGGATGCCCGAGCTGCATGCGCCGAGCCGTATCAGCAGGAGGCGTTGGCCTGTTCCTGCTTCACCCGCTCCTTCAGTGCGGCGGATGCGCCGGTATAGCGCTTGCCGATTTCGGCGAAGGTCGCGCAGGCTACTTCGCGCTGGTTGAGGGCCACGAGTGACACGCCGAGCTTCAGCAGCATGTCGGGAGCTTTCTTGGCCTTGGGATACTGCTTGCTGGCGGCAAGGAAGGTCTCGGCCGCGTCGCGGTAGCGCTTCTGCCCCAGCAGGGCCTCGCCCAGCCAGAAATGGGCATCGGGAGCGCGGGCGTCGTCGGGGAAGCGCGCGATGTGGTCTCGGAAACCGCTCTCGGCCGTCGCATAGTCGCCCGACAGGATGAACTGGTAGGAATTGCGGTAGAGCTCCTCGGGCCCGGCGCTCGGCGGAAGCGCGGCAACGACCTCCCCGTCCTGCGACGCAGGCTTACCCGAAGTCTTGGCATTGCCATCGGCGTCGAAGGTGATGGTTCCGAGGCTCGTGGGTGGCTCGCCCGTTCCGGACGCCCCCGCTGGGGGCGTCGCTGACGTCGTATCGCTGGCAATGATGTCCTCGACCGAGCCGGTCGCGGCGGTCGACTGCTCGGCGGCGGCGCGGGGACTCTGCGGCTGGGAGGAAGCGACACGCTGCTTGCTGCTGCCTCCGGCTTCCGAGCGCTTCTCGAGTTCCTGGAACCGGAACTCGTTGTCCTCCTGCATCTTCCGGAGCTGCTCCTGAAGCTGAAGGATCTGGAAATTGAGCTCTTCCACCGTGCCGTTCAGGCGGCGGAGCTGCTCTTCCAGCGCGACGACCCGCGGATCGCCGGCTTGTGCAACCGTAACGGACTGCTGCTTTTCCTCGTCGGAACCGAACAGTCCCGGCAGGATGCCGGAAGCCGCCGGCATCGGGAAGAGGCGCCTGTCGGGTTCCACCTCCCGCGCAGACGAGGCGGCAACCGAAAGAAGGAGCGCGGCTAGCGTGCCGCTCAGGAGTGTTCGAAGATGCATGGACGTCTCGCAAACTGAAAGGCTACGCAGAACCGGCTTCCGCGAGTTTCTGCGCTGTCCGTCACTTATCAGCGCGTGCGACTTCGGCCAAATTTTGTTTCTGCCCGAAATACCGAACTATTGTGGCCTCACAGCAACAGTATCGGTCCATTCGCCGCTTCGGCGTCCTCCGCGTCATGGGTGACCAGCAGCACGGGCAGGCCCCTCGCCCGCGCCAGATCGAAGACCAGCGCGCGGACCTGCCCGCGCAGGTCGCGGTCGAGCCGCGAGAAAGGCTCGTCGAGCAGTAGCGCGCGCGGCCGGGAAAGCAGCGTCCGCATCAGCGCGACGCGGGAACGTTGGCCGCCCGAAAGGCTTGCCGGGTCGCGGTTCTCGAACCCTTCCAGCCCGACTTCCGCGAGCGCCGCAGCCACCGCGGCGCCACGATCCTCTGTCCCCGGCGGCAGCCCGAAGGCGAGGTTGCCGGCGACCGTCATGTGCGGAAACAGGAGGTCGTCCTGGAACATCAGCCCCAGCCGGCGTTCGTGCGCGGGCAGGCCGCCCAGGTCGACCCCGTCGAGCAGGACGCGACCGCCAGCGGTGAAGACAGGATCGAGAAGGCCGCCCAGGAGCGCAAGCAGTGTCGACTTTCCCGAGCCCGACGGTCCCATCACGGTCGTGACGGTACCGGGAGGAACGGCGAGGCTGAGTTCGAAAAGCCGGCGCCCCCGGATGGCGGCCGAGACGCCCTCGAGCACCAGCCCGCGAGCGGCGATGGTGCCAGGGACCGCCCGCGTCATCGGCCACCCGCCCGACCGCGCCGCCCGCCATGGACGAGCCGGGGAACGCCGATCGCCAGCGCAAACGCAACCAGCGGCAGTGCCGCCTGCAGGACCGCTAGCACCCCGACAATCCGGCGGTTGCCGCCGGCCGCGAGCGCGACCGCTTCGGTGGTGACGGTCTCCACCCGCCCGCCCCCGAGCAGCAGTGTCGGCAGGAATTGCGCAACCGACACCGCAAAGCCGATGGCGGCGGCAGCGAGCAGCGGGGCAAGCAGCATCGGCAGCCGGACGGTCAGCAGCGTGCGCCCCCGACCTGCCCCGAGGCTCGTCGCCACCGCGCCGAACCTGCGGTCCCAGGCGGTCCAGGCCGGCGCGAAGGCCAGAAAGACATAAGGCAGGACGTAGATGACGTGCCCGGCCAGCACCGGCCAAAAGCCCGGAGCAACGCCCGCCTGCAGCAGCGCGCTCCTCAGGCCAAACAGGAACACGGGTTGCGGCACCAGCATCGGAACGCAGAGGATCGCCCACATAGGCACTTCCATGCGCCGCCGTTCGCCCGCCTCCAGGACGGCGATCACCGTCGCCAGCGATATCAGCACCGACATTGCGGCAAGCGTCGCCGTGGTCGCCAGCAGCCTGTCCGCGGAGGCAAAGGTACCCAGCCAATGCTGCAAGGTCAGCGTCTGCGGCAGCGCCTCCGGGAAGCGCCAGGGTCCGGCGACGGAAGAGAGCAGCAATCCGAGCACGCTCGCGACGATGGTTGCGGCGCCAAGGACAACCATCGCCACCACGACGCCCCTGACTGCCGACTCTGCCAGCTCACGCCGCCCGCCCTCGATCACGCGGACCGCGAGACGCCCGAGAATCGCCTCCCCAAGCCACCAGATGCCGAACGCGACGAGCGTCACCGCAAGCTGCAGCATCGCGCCTGCCGCAGCGGCGAAGCGCAGCGACAGGTCCGGATCCGCGACCAGTTGCGTCACGCGCACCGCCAGGGTTGGCGGAGTCGCCGGCCCCAGAATCAGCGCCATGTCGACGGTTGAAGTGGAATAGGCGATCACCGCGTAGACCGGCAGCCGAATCTGCCGGTACACCGCCGGCAGGACGACCTTGATCCACGCCGCGACCGACCGGTAGCCGAGGCTCGCGGCCACGTCGAGGCGCCGGCGCGCATCGCATTGCGGCAGCGCAGCCGCAATCACCAGCAGGAGGAAGGGCACTTCCTTCAGGACCAGCCCCGCGATGAGCGACAGGCCGTATGGATCGCCGACGATGAGCAGATCCGGCGCGACGGTCAGGCCGGTGGCCCAGGGCGACAGCAGGCGCAACAGCCAGCCGGAAGGGGCGATCAGGAAGGCGAGCCCGATTGCGGTGGCGGCATGGGGAATGGCGAGGAACGGCGGAACCAGCCGCATCGCAACGCGCATCGGCCGGCTCGAGCCCCACGCCGCGAAGAACGCGACCGCGATCATGAGCGAGAGGGCGCCAGAGGCGAGCCCGGTCCAAAGCGATAGCGCGGTCGAGCGCCAGATGCCGGGCACGCCGAGCAGCGCCTGCAGGGGCTCCAGCGACAGCGACACCCCGCCGAGGGCCGGCAGATATCCGATCGCCGGCAACGCCGCGCCTGCGATGCCCGCCACCGCGACCAGCAAGAAGCTCCCCGCCAGCAGCGGAGGCGCCACGGCGAGGGCGTCGCCTCTGCGCATCAGGCGCTGTATCGCCTCAGCCATTCCGCCTCCATCGCTTCCATCCAGCTCGGGTGCGGTTCAGGAAGCGCCCTGCCCAGCTCGCTGGGCGTGGGCGTCGCCGGACCGAGGTCGATCGCCGCGAATCGTGCCGCATCCTCCCCGTCGAGGGCGGCGACGTCGAGAACGGTCGGGTCGCCCCAGATCGCCGGGTCCTGCTTGCGCGCCTGCGCCTCGGGCGAAAGGAGGAAGTCGGCGACGACCATGGCCGCCTCGGGCGCGCCGGAATTGAACGGGATCGCAACGAAGTGCGTGTTGCCGATCGTCCCGCCATCGAAGACGAAGCTGCGGACCGTGTCCGGCAACTCCCCGGCGGCGATGGCGTTGGAGGCGGCGGCCGGGTTGAAGGCGAAGGCGATGTCGATCTCGCCGTCCGACATCAGCTGCCGCAGCGCCGTATAGTTGACCGGAAACGTCCGCCCCTGCCGCCACAGATGCGGATGCATATCGTCCAGCAGGGCGAAGACGCCGGCAGATGCAGACGTGAACGCGGCCGGGTCGAGTGGACGATAGAGCACGCTGGTGTCGGGGGCGAGGTCCACCATGACCTGCTTAAGGAAGGTCGAGCCGACGAAGTCCGGCGGCGCCGGATAGGTGAAGCGGCCCGGATTGGCCTTCGTCCACTCGACCAGCGCCCGCAGGCTGCGCGGCGGGTCTGCCAGCACGGCGGAATCGTGAAAGAAGACGAGTTGCGCCATGCCCCACGGTGCCTCCAGCCCGTCGGTCGGGATGGTGAAGTCCGACACCGTCGTGGGCTTGCCCGTCGTGTCGACGAAGCGGAAGTTCGGCAGCCCGGCCGCCCAGGGTTCGGCCTGCAGCAGGCCGTTCTGCCTCATCGCCGCAAAATTCTCGCCATTGATCCAGACGAGATCGACCGAACCGTTCGTGACGACGCCCGCGGCCTTCTCCGCCAGCACCGCCTGAACGACATTCGCGGTGTCGTCGACCTTGACGTGCTTCAGGGTCACGTCGAAGCGAGCCTGGGCCCTTTGGGTCACCCAGCCGATGTAGTCGTTGATGCGCGGATCGCCGCCCCAGGCATGCCAGTAGATGGTTTTGCCCCGCGCGGCTTCCAGCGTCGCCGCCCAGTCGGCAGGCGCCGCGCGGGCACGGAGCGCCGGCAGCATCGCGAACCCGGCGGCGACGCCGAGAAAGGTCCTCCGATCAAGGCAGGAACGGCTGGGAGTTCCGGTCATCATCGCCATCCTTTCCGTGGAACCATATCTGCATGCGAAGTGCACAATCCGGCTCATGGCAACCATCGCTGCACGAATTGCACCAGCCGTCGTACACGTGGCGAGAACAGTTTCGAGGCGAACCAGTCGCCCGCGACCTTCTTGGACAGTTCGGAATAGGTCGGGTACGGCGCGATCATTCCGGCGACCGCCGAAAGCCGCAACCCGCGGCCGATCACCAGGCTCCAGAGGCCAATGAGCTCCCCCGCATGCGGTGCGACGATGGTGGCGCCCAGCACCCGGCCACGCCGTCCCAGCACGAGCTTCGAAAACCCGTCGACGCGCCTTTCGGTGCGAGCGCGGTCGTTGGTTGCGAGGGGCGTCATGACCACCTCGACGAAGCTCCCGTTCTTGCGGGCTTCGGCTTCGGTAAGGCCGACGACAGCGACCTCCGGATCGACGAAGGTCACCCTCGGCAGTGCCCGATAGTCGGCGCGTGCCGGCAGCGCGAACAGCGCGTTGCGCACCACGATGCCGGCCTGATAGGCGGCGGCATGCGTGAAGCGGGGACCTCGCGCCACGTCACCGATCGCAAATATGTGCCGGCGGCTGGTGCGCAGCCGCGCATCCACCTCGATGCCGTCGGAACCGAAGGTAACCCCGGCGACGTCGAGTCCGAGCCCTTCCACATTGGGGCTTCGCCCGGCGGCGACGAGAATGTGACTTGCGGAAATGCTGTCGAGAGCGCCGTCGCGGCGAAACGCAACCCGCACCCGCCCGACCGTCTCGCGCCGCACCTCCTCGATGACGACCCGCTCTTGAAGCACGACGTCCTCGCGGACCAGCGCGCTGCGTGCCGCCTCGGCGGCCTCCGGCTCCTCGCGCGGCAGGATGGAGAACCGTTCCAGCACGGTGACGTCCGCCCCGAGCCGGCGAAAAGCCTGCGCCATTTCGAGCCCGACCGGCCCTCCGCCGATGATGGCGAGATGCGCGGGGCACTCCGCCAGCCCGAACACGGTCTCATTGGTGAGCGGCAGCGCTTCAGCCAGCCCGGAGATCGGCGGAATGGCGGGACGCGATCCCGTGGCGATGACGAAGCGGCGCGCCCTCACCGTCGTGTTGCCTGCCACGACCACATCCGCCGAAAGGAAACGGGCATATGCCTGCAGCACGATCACGCCGAGACCCTCGAACCGCTCGGCACTGTCATGCGGCTCGATGCCTGCGATGACCTCGTGCAGGTGGCGATGCACGGCCGCGAAATCGTCGACGGGCTCGGGGGTCGAAATGCCGAAAGCCGCGCCCTCGCGGGTGGCCTGCGCACGGGCGGCAGCGGCGATGAGGGCCTTGGATGGCACGCAACCGGTGTGGAGGCATTCGCCGCCCATCCGATCACCCTCGATGAGAACCGTCCGGGCCCCCAGTCGCGCCGCTCCGGCCGCGACGCTCAAGCCCGCGGAGCCCGCTCCGATGACGCAGATGTCGGCCTTGATGGTCTTGGTTGCTGCGACAGTCATGCGGGGTGGCTGCAGGTATCCGGCGGCGGGACGCCGCGTCTGAGCCCCATACGTCGGCACATCGGTGCGATTACTGGCATCACATTCTTGTGAAGGCTGCATGCCGGCGCGCCAAGGCTATAGCCGTGCCGAACGACGGCGGTTCATCGGCCGTCACGGAGGGACATGTTCGACCGCCGGCTGATCCCCGTCCAGAACCGGGTTCTGGCTCCCGCAGCGCGCTGGCTGGCGGCGCGGAACGTGAGTGCCGACGCCGTCACCATGATTGGCTTTGCGGTCGGATTGGCCGCCCTTCCCCTGCTGGCATGGTCCGCCTTCCTTCCGGCGCTTGCCGCGATCCTCGCCAATCGCCTCCTCGACGGGCTCGACGGCGCGGTGGCGCGCCTCGGCCGGCCGACGGACCGCGGCGCCTTTCTCGACATCGCGCTCGACTTCTTCTTCTACGGAACGGTGCCGGTGGGCTTCGCGCTCGCAGATCCTGCCGCGAACGCGCTGCCGGCAGCCGTGCTGCTGTTGTCCTTCATTGGCACCGGCTCGAGCTTTCTCGCCTTCGCTGCCATCAGCCACAAGCGGGGAACGCCCGTCGCGCCCTATCCGGGGAAGGGGCTGCAGTTCATCGGGGGGCTCACCGAAGGCGCGGAGACCATCGCCGTCTTCGTGGCCATGTGCCTGCTGCCGTGGCTTTTTCCGTTGCTCGCCTGGGGTTTCGCAGCGGCATGCCTGGTGACAACCGTGATCCGCTGGTGGTGGGGCTGGCGGTCATTCGCCAGCGACGAGGCCTGACCGTTCATCCCCGCCGGCGTCGAACCCACCGGACAAGCGGTGGCAGCGCCGCCACCGCCGCGAGCGCACAGAAGGCGATGGTGATCTCCGGGGTCACGAGGTCGGCCACCTTCGGCTCGCGCCCCATCTCCCGGGCCGCCGCCAGCACGCTGTCCAGGCCTTGTCCAAGCCAGGCATAGGCGAAGACGGCAGGCAGGATGCCAACAAAGGTCGCCAGCACGAAGCTGCGCAGGCGGATGTCGAAGAGAGCGGCGGCGATCGTCACGAGGAAGAACGGGACGACAGGTGCGAGGCGCAGCGCGAGAAGATAGCCGACCGCATTCTCGCGAAAGCCTTGAGCGGTACGGGCAGCCACTCCCTCGCCGCCGCGTCGCAGGAAGCCGCCAAAGGCCGACCGGGTGGCCAGGAACAGGATCGAGGCTCCCACGGTTGCACCGAGAAGGATCGACGCCCCGCCGACGAGCCAGCCGAACAGGAAGCCGCCGATCACCGACAGGACGGCCTGTGCCGGGAAGGCGACTGCGGCCGCAAGCGTGTAGATCGCCAGATAGGTGGCGAGCGAGCTGCCGAAATTGGCGTCGACATAGGCCCTCAGCTCGTCGCGCCGGTCGCCGAGTGCCGCAAGGCTCACCCGATCCTGCAGCCCGAAGGAATAGCCGAGCGCCAGCAGCCCGACGATGACGGCCAGGGGCAGGTATCGGAGCAGCGCCGGACGCGCGCCTCGCTTATCGACGGAAGGCGTCGGCAGTTCGCTCGGGCCAAGCTCGTTCATGTCGACGCGTGTCATAGCGGAGCCTCGTCCTTCCTACTATGTCTGTGCCTACGAAACGAACGAAGCCGATGTTTCCGACGCACGACCATTTGGTCGTTGCCGTGCACCGCGAGGGGATACGATCCGCTCCCGGACGGGCGAGGTGACGCAAGAGACCCATGATGCATTGGCTGGCATCCGAAGCCGCCCTCAGGCTGGTCGCCTTCCTATCCGTTTTTGCGGCGCTGGCCGCGTTCGAGCTCTGGTCACCGCGCCTCGCCCGACCCGAGCTTGCCGGCGCCCTGAAGACGCGGCGATGGCTGACCAACCTGTCGCTTGTCGTGCTGTCCACCGTGCTGCTGCGCCTGTTCCTGCCCGGAGCGGCGGTCGGCACGGCCCTGCTTGCCGCGGAACGCGGCTGGGGGCTCTTCAACCTCGTAACCGTCCCGCCTCTCCTTGCGGGGATCGCATCCTTCGTCGTGCTGGATTTCGCTGTGTGGCTGGAGCACCTGGCGAGCCACAAGGTGCCGCTGCTGTGGCGCATTCACCGTGTGCACCACGCCGACACCGGCTTCGACGTGACCACCGGCCTTCGATTCCACCCGCTGGAGATCGTCATCTCCATGATCTGGAAGGTCGCGGTAGTCGCCGCACTCGGGGCGCCGGCGGTGGCGGTGGTCGTGTTCGAGGTCGTTCTCAACGCCACCTCCATGTTCAACCACTCCAACATCGGAATTCCCGAGCATGTGGACAGGTGGCTGCGGCGCCTCCTCGTGACGCCCGACATGCATCGGGTGCACCATTCGACGTTCCATGACGAGACCGACTCGAACTACGGTTTCAACCTTCCGGTCTGGGACCGTCTGTTCCGCACCTACCGGGCCCAGCCGCGCGCCGGCCACGAGGCCATGGCGATCGGGCTGGAACAGTGGCGAGATGAGCGGCCGGGCCGGGTGGGATGGTCGCTCGCCCTCCCCTTTGCCGAATCACCGCCTGACGTGAAGGACCGTGTCCGTTGACAGGTGCGGAAGAAGCCGCCGCATCGTCGCCAGCGTAACCGCAACGCAGCCCTGGGTCGGGGTGAAGCCGGGGCGGGCAAGATGGAAGAAGATCGCGCTGCCGCGCCCGCGGCGGCGCGGGCGGATGTTCCAGTCGAGCACGATGCAGAAATCGTAGAGCCGGTCCTGCCGACGCATGGTTTCGTGGCTGGCGGCGTAGGGGATCGTCACCGGCCGGTTGTAGTTGCGGTCGTCTGGCACCTCGCACCAGCCGAGGTTGGCACGGATTCTCGCAAGCGGCAGGGGGGTTGCCCCGGGAAAGACCTGGTCGCTGCGATAGTAGCCGCCGAGCAGCCGCATGCGGCCGAGCGGAGTGGCCCCGTCACCCTCGCGCTTGTCCGAAGAAATGCCCCCACGCCCCAGCGCACAGGGGAAAACCATCGGCCCGACGCGCATCACCCCCTGGGTCGGCACACCGGGACGCGCCCTCACCACGATTTCCCGCAGGCGCCCCTTGTCGTTAGCGGACTTGCGTTCACATTTTTTCGGGTATGATCGCATGTATTCACATTTCCGCGTGAACGGCCTGTTTCGGTGGTCACGTTCAGAATAAACGGGCAGCGGTCGCGAGGAAACGACCCGAAGAAACGGATAGCGAGATGACTCTACGCACCATCCTGATCGTGGACGACGACGACGACCTGCGGGCCACTCTGGTGGAGCAGCTTGCACTGCACGAGGAGTTCGACGTCCTGCAGGCAGAGACAGCCGCCAAGGGCGTGGCTGCGGCGCGCAACGGGGTGATCGACCTGCTCATCATGGACGTCGGCCTGCCGGACATGGACGGCCGCGAGGCAGTGAAGATCCTGCGCAAGGGCGGCTACAAGGCGCCCATCATCATGCTCACCGGCCACGACACCGACTCCGACACGATCCTGGGGCTGGAGGCCGGCGCCAACGACTACGTCACCAAGCCGTTCCGCTTCGCCGTGCTGTTGGCGCGCATCCGTGCCCAGCTTCGCCAGCACGAGCAGAGCGAGGACGCGACCTTCACCGTGGGGCCCTACACCTTCAAGCCCAGCCAGAAGCTGCTGGTGGACCAGAAGGGCGGCAAGGTACGGCTCACCGAGAAGGAAGCCTCGATCATCAAGTACCTGTACCGTGCCGGCGAAAAGGTGGTCACGCGCGATGTGCTGCTGGAGGAAGTCTGGGGCTACAATTCCGGCGTAACCACCCATACGCTGGAGACGCATGTGTACCGGCTGCGCCAGAAGATCGAGCGCGATCCTTCCAACGCCGAAATTCTTGTGACAGAAAGCGGCGGTTACAAGCTGGTTCCCTGACCGGCGGACCATCCGACCGGTCAAGTCGTGTCTTGGCGGTTGGGGGCCGTTGAGGGACGACAGACCGGAGGGGACGCGGCGGCTGGATGGCGCTGGACGAAGATACCCGCATCCTTGCCGGCGTGAGGCTGTTCCAGGGCTTCACGGGCGAACAAGTGCGCCTGCTCGCTTTTGGCGCGGAGCGACTCGTCCTCCCGGCAGGGCGAAGGCTGTTCCGCCAGGACGATGCTGCCGACTGCGCATATGTGGTGGTGCGCGGACTTGTGCGCCTCTTCTACGAGGATCGGGGCGAGCGCGTTCCGGTGGCAGATGTCGGCCCCGGCACGCTCGTGGGCGAACTCGCGCTCATTGCCGACACCAAGCGCCTGACCGGGGCGGAGGCGCACGAGGAGTCTGAGCTGCTCAAGATCGACCGTCGGATCTTCCGGCGCATCCTCGAGGAATATCCCGAGATCGCGGTCACGCTGCATCGGCGCATCAGCGCCGACATCCGTGACCTCGTCAGCCGGCTCGAGGCGGCGGCTGCGCGCCTCGAGCCCTGACGAGCCGAGCTATTTGGTGGCAGGGGTAAGGTCGAGTTCCGCAACGCCGAGCGCAATGTTGAGGCCTGTCTGCCCCCCCACGCTGATGGGCTGAAGAACGAAGTCCTGGGTCGACTTCTTCACGAGCACGTTGGTCCCCACGCCCAGCAGGGCGGTCACTTCCGCGCCAACCCCGCCATAGGAACCCGCCAGGACGTCGTCCTTGTAGGCGTCAAAGCTGTCGGCGATGACGTTCCATTGCATCAGGCCGTTGCTGGTGAACCCAAGATCGACGCCGAACCGGCTGATCGCGCCCGTGTAATAGTCGAGTGGGGCGCCGCTCTGCGGCGTGAACGTGCAGTTCAAAGTCTTAGTGGAGCCGAACACGAACCCGTCGCCACTCGCCACCTGGCAGAGCAGCACGCCTATCTTGGCGTTACCGAAAGCGTGCGCCTGCGGGACGGCGGCGAGCCCCATGAGCGCGGCCACGGCGAACAATGCGGATTTCATCAGCTTCTCCTCAATTCTATGCCGGGTGGTCACCCGACAGCGACACGAAACCGGCCATGAGGAGGAAAGTTCCTTGCGCCGGTCGACTCAAGGATATCGCCGTTGCCGCGGGGCGGAATTGTGACAGATCGATCAGCCGCCGCGTACGCGCGCCAGACCTTCCCGCGCCGGGGCGTAGTTCGGATCGAGACGCACGGCCTCGGCATAGGACTTCGCCGCCTTGGCCTTCTCGCCGCGCCGTTCGTAGATCAATCCCTGGTTGGCCCAGCTCTCGGCGATCCGGCCGTCCAGCTTCAGCGAGGTGTTGAAGTCGGCGAAGGCGTTGTCGTTGTCGCCCATGGCGGCATAGGAGAGGCCGCGGCCGTTGTAGGGTTCCGGCTTGTCGGGAGCCAGCGAGATGGCGGTCGAGAAATCCTCGATTGCGAATGCGTGCTGGCCCTGGCTCTGATAGATCAACCCGCGGTTGTGGTATGCGCGCGGATCGGTCGTATCGAGCTGAATGGCTTTCTGGAAGTCGTTGAAGGCATCCTGGGTGCGCCCGGCCCGGCGGTAGAGGTTGCCCCGGCCGATATAGGCGGCGTCGTAATTCGGGTTGATCTGGATCGCCCGGTTGTAGTCGGCGAGAGCAGCAGCCTGATCACCCAGGAAGCGATGGATCAGCGCCCGGTTCGCGTAGGCCTGGTAGAAATTCGGCTTGAGCTGGATCGCCTTGTCGAAATCCCGCAGCGCGTCGCGATAGCGGCCTCCGCGCCCGTAGGCAGAGCCGCGCACGTTGTAGGCTTCGGGGTCGTTGGGATTGCGGTTGATGACCGCCGTCAGCGACCCGATGTTCTCGCTCGATGCCTGCGCAGCGTCGACCGTGGCCATTTCGCCCGACGGCATCGATTCGCAACCCGCGAGGGCGACGGCGGAAACCACCGCGATCAGTGCGAGAAAGCGAGACGCCCCGAAGCCGTCAGCTCGTCTATCCATTCCAGCGCATCTCCGTCGCGACCGACCGGTCCTCGTTCGGTCGGCTGCGGGCCAGTCCTAACGCAAAAGGTGGCGGTGACTCAGCGTCACCCCCACCCGCGCTAGTCTCAGAAGTCGTCGAAAAGGTGGCGAATCAGCGAGCCGGACGCGCAGCCGCTGCCGCCGGACGCGGCGTGGACGGCAGCAGGCCTTCGCGCTGGGCCCGCTTGCGGGCCAGCTTGCGGGCGCGACGGACAGCCTCGGCCTTTTCGCGGGCACGCTTCTCCGAAGGCTTCTCGTAGTGGCCACGCATCTTCATCTCGCGGAAGATGCCTTCGCGCTGCATTTTCTTCTTGAGAGCGCGAAGCGCCTGATCGACGTTGTTGTCGCGAACGAGTACCTGCACGGGCGTTCCTGTTTCTCGAATTTGAGGCAAGAGGTAGCGGCAAAGCCGACTGCCTCCGCGGCGGCCGGCCACCGCGAATTGGCGGGGTGGTAGCAGAATCACAAGAGGCTGTCCACAGCCTCGCGCATGGGCAAGGCAAAATAGCATGATTCGCGGAGTAAAATCGCCGCGACAGGCCGGTACATCCCTCTTGACCGTAGCACAGCAGCGTCGCGCCCACCTAGCGGGCCTGATGACATCGCCGCGACGCTGCGGGCGACGGCGCCATGATCGCGGCTGCGACCTCATGTAACGTCGCAAATCGCCACCCGCCGTCGCAATCAGCGCAAGGCTGGAGTGGCGTTTTGGCTAGTGCTACACCTCGCCAGCTGGCGTCGGGCCGGCAGGAAGATTGGGCAATCGATGCGTCGCTATTCCGTTTTTGCCATCGCACGCGAAGCCATGCGCGGTCACAAGGGGTGGCCCGAGCAATGGGGCTCGCCCGAGCCCCGCAAGGAATACGACGTGATCATCATAGGCGCGGGCGGCCACGGGCTCGCCACCGCCTATTACCTTGCCAAGGAACACGGCGTCACCAACGTCGCAGTCCTGGAGAAGGGCTGGCTCGGCGGCGGCAACACGGGCCGCAACACCACGATCATCCGCTCCAACTATTTGTACGACGAGAGCGCCGGCATCTACGAGCACGCCGTGAAGCTGTGGGAAGGGCTGAGCCAGGAGCTGAATTACAACGTCATGTACTCGCCGCGCGGCGTGATGATGCTGGCGCACAACGTGCACGACGTTCAGGTGTTCAAGCGCCACATCCACGCAAACCGGCTGAACGGCATCGACAACGAGTGGCTGACGCCCGAACAGGCCAAGGAATTCTGCCCGCCGCTGAACATCTCGCAGTCGGCGCGCTACCCTGTGATGGGCGCGGCACTCCAGCGGCGCGGCGGCACGGCCCGCCATGACGCCGTCGCCTGGGGCTATGCCCGCGGGGCTTCCGCCCGCGGCGTCCACATCATCCAGAACTGCGAGGTGACCGCCATCCGCCGCGGCGTCGATGGCCGCGTCACCGGCGTCGAGACCTCAAAGGGCTTCATCGGCGCCAAGAAGATCGGCGTGGTCGCAGCCGGCCATACCTCGGTGCTGATGGGCATGGCCGGCGTGCGCATGCCGCTCGAGAGCTACCCGCTGCAGGCGCTGGTGTCCGAGCCCGTCAAGCCGGTGTTCCCCTGCGTGGTGATGTCGAACACCGTGCATGCCTACATCTCCCAGTCCGACAAGGGCGAACTGGTAATCGGCGCCGGCACCGACCAGTACACCTCCTATTCCCAGACCGGCGGCCTGCACATCCTGAACCACACGCTCGACGCCATCTGCGAGATGTTCCCGATCTTCTCGCGCATGAAGATGCTGCGCTCCTGGGGCGGCATCGTCGACGTGACGCCTGACCGTTCGCCGATCCTTGCCAAGACGCCGGTGCCCGGCCTCTACGTCAACTGCGGCTGGGGCACGGGCGGCTTCAAGGCAACGCCGGGCTCCGGCAACGTCTTTGCCTACACCATCGCCCGCGACGAGCCGCACCCGATCAACGCGCCGTTCACGCTGGAGCGCTTCCGCACCGGCCGGCTGATTGACGAGGCGGCGGCGGCGGCGGTGGCGCACTGACCATGCTTGCGGGTCTCTCCCTGGCGGCGGCAATTCCATTCCTGCCCCTGGCGGCGGATGGGATGGAAGCCGTGCCTTCGGCGAGCTCCTTTCCGGAAATGGTCCTGCGCAAGGGCCAGACCCTCGACGAATGGCCCTTCTCCATCGACGAGGGCAAGCTGATCTGCATTCGCTACGCCGGCCAACGCTTCGTCTTCTTCGCCGAGATCCTGCCCGAAGACGAGGCCGACGGCATGAAGGCCCCGCGCATGGCGGCGGTGACCGCCAACCCTTTTTCCCTCTTCGGCACCCATGACAGCCGCGACCTCTACGCCCCGTGGGTCTCGCTGGAGACGCTGGTCACGCGCCTCGCTCCCTACGAGCGCATGGGCTGGAAACTGTGCGATTCGGCGGGCATCCCCCCGCAATCCGACGAGCTCTAGGAGCATCCATGCTGCTGATCCGCTGCCCCTATTGCGAGGAAGAGCGTCCGGAACTGGAATTCCGGCACGCCGGTGAAGCGCACATCGCCCGCCCCACCGACATCGCCTCGATCTCCGACGAGGAGTTCGAGAAGTTCTTCTTCATCCGCTCAAACCCCAAGGGCATCGTCTACGAGCGCTGGCGGCACGTGCACGGCTGTGGCCGCTTCTTCAACGCGGTGCGCAACACGGTGAGCGACAAGTTCTACATGACCTACAAGGCCGGCGAGCCGAAGCCCGACATCGACTTCGCCGCCGTGGAAACGGGGCCGGCCGCCTCGGCCAACCGCGAGCCGTCGGAATTGAACGTGACGTCCGGGGACGGCGAAACGAAATGAACGTGTTCGTCCTTCGTCATCCCCTCGTGACGCCGGTAGTAGCAGGGACCGCCGCATGACCCAACCCTTCCGCATTCCCGGCAAGGGCCGTCTGACCCCGGCGCGCACGGCGCGCTTCACCTTCGACGGCAGGCACTTCACCGGCCTCGCCGGCGACACGCTGGCCTCGGCGCTGCTCGCCAACGGCGTGCATCTGGTCGGGCGCTCGTTCAAGTACCACCGACCCCGCGGCATTCTCTCCGCCGGCGCGGAGGAGCCGAACGCGCTGGTCACCATCAAGCGCGATGCGGCCCGAAAGACGCCGAACGTGCGCGCCACCGTGCAGGAACTCTACGACGGCCTGGCGGCGGAATCGCAGAATCGCTGGCCCTCGCTTTCCTTCGACATCGGCGCGGTCAACGACCTCGCCTCGCCGATGTTCTCGGCCGGCTTCTACTACAAGACGTTCATGTGGCCCCGCATCGCCTGGGCGAAGCTCTACGAACCGAGGATCCGCGCAGCCGCGGGCCTTGGCGTCGCACCGGACCAGCCGGACCCCGACCACTACGGCTCCCGCTTTGCCCATTGCGAGGTGCTGGTGGTAGGCGGCGGCGCTGCCGGCCTCGCCGCCGCCCTTGCGGCAGCCGAAAGCGGCTTGAGGGTCATCCTCTGCGACGAGCAGGCCGAGTTCGGGGGCGCCCTGCGTTACGAGATGGGCGCGCGGATCGACGGCCAGCCGGGATGGGAGTGGGCGCAGGCCGCCGCGGCGAAGCTTGCCGCCATGCCCAACGTCACGCTTCTGCCGCGCACCACCGCCTTTGGCTACTACGCCCAGAACTTCATCGGCCTGGTCGAGCGCGTCGCCGACCATCTCGCCCTCCCCGACAAGGGCCTGCCGCGCGAGCGGCTGTGGCAGGTACGCGCCAAGCAGGTCGTTCTGGCCACCGGCGCAATCGAACGCCACATGGTGTTCGCTGACAACGACCGGCCTGGCGTGATGCTGGCTTCGGCGGCACGCTCCTACCTCAACCATCACGGCGTGGCCGTGGGCCGGACCGTCGGCGTCTATACCGCCAACGATTCTGCCTATCACGCGGCGATCGACCTCAGGAAGGCGGGCGTCAACGTCGTTGCCATCGTGGACCTGCGCGACAATCCGTCGGGCCCTGCCGTCGACGAGGCAAGGGATCTGGGCATCGAGATCAACACCGGTCGCTCCGTCACCAAGGTCGGCGGCAAACTGCGCGTCACCTCCATGACCATCGAGCCGAAGAACGGCGGCTCGCCGCGCACGATCCCGATCGATGCGCTGCTGACCTCCTCCGGCTGGACCCCTTCCGTCCATCTTTTCTCGCAATCGCGCGGAAAGGTGAGATTCGACGAGGCCACCCAGCGCTTCCTGCCGGGAACTTATGTGCAGGACTGCGTATCGGTCGGCTCCTGCAACGGTACGGACGAGCTCGCCGCCGCTCTCGATGAGGCGTTTGCCGCGGGCGAGGCCGCCGCGAAGGCCGCCGGCGGCACGAGCGCAGCGACATCCAGGCCGTCCGTCGAGTCCTCCGAATCCTGGAGCGGCGGCATGCTCGGTAGCGGCCCCGGCGCCGGCGCGGGCACCACCGTGAAGGCCTTCGTCGACTTCCAGAACGACGTGACCGCCAAGGACATCCGCCAGGCGGTGCAGGAGGGCATGCGCTCCATCGAGCACGTCAAGCGCTTCACCACCAACGGCATGGCGACGGACCAGGGCAAGACCTCCAACATGCACGGTCTCGCCATCGCGGCGGAAACCCTCGGCAAGCCGATCCCGCAGGTCGGGCTCACCACGTTCCGCGCGCCCTATACTCCGGTGACGTTCGGCAGCATCGTCGGCCATGCCAGCGGGCCGCTGTTCGACCCGACGCGACGCACGCCGATCCACAACTGGGCCGAGCGCAACGGTGCGGTGTTCGAGGACGTCGGCCAGTGGAAGCGCGCCTGGTACTTCCCGCGTGCCGGCGAGGACATCCACGCCGCGGTCAACCGCGAATGCGTGACCGTCCGTCAGGCGGCCGGCCTGTTCGATGCCTCGACGCTCGGCAAGATCGAGGTCGTCGGCCCCGACGCGGCGAAGTTCATGGAGCTTCTCTACACCAACCCGTGGGAAAAGCTCGATCCCGGCCGCTGCCGGTACGGCATCATGCTGCGTGAGGATGGCTTCATCTACGACGACGGCGTCGTCGGGCGCCTGGCGCCCGACCGCTTCCACGTCACCACCACCACCGGCGGGGCGGCGCGCGTTCTGCACCACATGGAGGACTACCTCCAGACCGAGTTCCCGCACCTGAAGGTGTGGCTCACATCGATCTCGGAGCAGTGGGCGGTCATCGCCGTGCAGGGTCCGAAGTCGCGCGACATCATCGCCCCGCTGGTCGAGGGCATCGACATTTCCGACGCTGCCATGCCGCACATGTCGGTGCGCGAAGGAAGGATCTGCGGCGTGCCGACCCGGCTGTTCCGCATGTCCTTCAGCGGCGAGCGCGGCTTCGAGGTCAACGTGCCGGCCGACTACGGCGAGGCGGTGTGGGAGGCGCTCTGGGCCGAGGGCCAGAAGCATGGCGCCTGTGCCTACGGCACCGAGACCATGCACGTGCTGCGCGCCGAGAAGGGCTACATCATCGTCGGCCAGGATACCGACGGAACGGTGACCCCTGCCGACGCCGGCGTCGAATGGGCGATCGGCAAGAAGAAGAAGGACTTCGTCGGCATTCGCGGCCTGACCCGGCCGGACCTTGTCGCGCCCGGTCGCAAGCAGCTCGTTGGCCTGCTCACCAAGGACCCGAAGGTGGTCCTGGAGGAAGGGGCCCAGATTGTCGCCGATCCGCACCAGAAGATTCCGATGAAGATGATCGGCCACGTGACGTCGAGCTACTGGTCGCAGACCCTCGGCCACTCGATCGCGCTGGCGCTGGTCGCCGGCGGCCGCGACCGCATGGGCCAGACGCTCTACGTCCCGATGCCCGACCGTACCATCGAGGTCGAGGTGATCGGCACCGTGTTCTACGATCCGAAGGGAGAACGCCTCAATGGCTAGGGCTTCCGCAACCACCGGGCTGAGGCGGCCTGCACTTGCCGGCAAGGAGGCGCTGGTCCCGGGCGTGCGCCTGGCCATCCTGCCGCCGGCCGAGCGCATTTCCCTGCGCGCTCCCGCCGAATCCATTCCGGCCCTTTCCACGGCGCTTGGCATCGAACTCCCGACCAAGCCGAAGAGCTCCGCCGGGCGTGGCGGACGCGTGGCGCTGTTGCTCGGCCCCGACGAATGGCTCGTGATCGACCAGACGGGAGATCCGCTGGCCGATTGCGCGGGAGTCGAGGCGCTGCACTCGGCCGTCGGCATCTCCCACCGGAACGTCGCGATCTCGGTCACCGGCGCGGGCGCCGAGGCAACGATCAACGCCGGATGCCCGCAGGACCTGTCGCTGGCCGCCTTCCCGGTCGGCGCTTGCACCCGCACAATCCTCGGCAAGATCGAGATCGTGGTGCTGAGGACGGGGGAGGACGCATTCCGCGTGGAATGCTGGCGCTCCTTCTCCGACTACGCATGGACCTTCCTCACCCGCGCCGCCGCCGACGCCGCGGCCGCCGCATGAGGGGTTGATCGCAGCCCCTGCGAGGAAGATGATTCGGTCATCGCAGGAGCAGCATCATGAGCGATCCCAAGGACCCGAAGGCAGGACCCGCTTCCGAAGAAGTCCGTGACGCCGCAGAGCGCGCCGAAGAAGCCCGGCGTGACCTTCTCGAGGAAGAGCTGGAGGAGGGCCTCGAGGACTCTTTTCCGGCAAGCGATCCTGTCTCGGTCGTTTCGACCGGCATCCCGGGGGCACCTTCAAAGCCGAAGGCCTGATCCCGCGCGATCGCGCGGAAGGCTATCGCCCCGAAGTTGCGAAAAGAGGCCCGCAGAGAAAAGAGCAGGCCGGCTCGGCTCACTTCGCGAAAGCGAGCCTGTTGCCTGAGAGAGCCGGCCTGCCGCAGTCCTCGAGGCTGCGTCGACAGTTCTTTCGATTCTCTGTCTTATACGCAATTCGAAGTAAGTTCTGGTCCACAAGCCTAATCAATTAGGGTTAATGTCGCAGTTTGGCCCGATCACCCGCGTCCGGGCACAAGTTTCGGTAAAATTTGACTAAAATGCCGCTGTGGATGTTCACCATGCGTTGGTGAACAAATTTCACGTTGCCGGGGTGGCGGGTCACCGGAGGCTACATGTCGAGCGACTTCATCAGCGCCAGAATCCATCTCGAAAATGCGCGGCTTGCTCTCGAAGGCGACGATCCCACGAGTTGCAAGGCACGCGAGGCCCTCGACCTCCTGATCAAGGCGGTAACGACCGCCCAGCGCGCCCGGCCGAAGGCCGTCCTGATCGACCTGTTCGGCCCGCGCGGACTGCGGCGCCAACGACAGACCCAGGGCAAGTGATTCGCAATGCGCTGTCCCGAAAGAGCGCGAAGGAGGTGCGCCGCGGCTCAGCCGCGGGCTCGCGTTGGCTACCGGCCTCCAATCGCCGGGCATCAGCGCAGGCGGTTGGACCTCTCCAGCGCGGTCTTGATCTCTTCCTCGGTCAGGCCGTCGAGGAAATCCTCCATGATCGGATCGGCCAGCCCGGCGCCACGGGCGAGCATGTACCAGGCCGCGGCCGCCTCGTTGTCGGGCTCGACGCCAATGCCCTGCATGTAGAGCTTGGCCACCTCGACCTGCGCCGCGACGTTGCCGGTCTGCGCGGCGCGCAGCAGCCAGCCGAACCCTGACTTCGCGTCCTTCTCGCCGCCCCGCCCGGTCAGCAGCCAGCGGCCGAGGTCCAACTGCGCCGTGTCGAAGTTTTGCCGCGCCGCAAGCTCGAGGTACTCACGCGCCGCCTTGTCGTCCGCCGGCTTGCCGATCCCCTTCGCCGTCAATAGCGCCATCGCATATTGCGCGTCGGCGAGGCCGGCCTCGGCGGCGCGTTGGTAATGCGGAGCGGCCTCGGCGAGTCCGCGGTCGCCAGGCTTGTTGCGCACGATGAGTTGCGCGAAATTGAACTGGGCGAGAGGGTTGCCCGCCTCGGCGGCCGCCTGCAGCAGCGCGAAGGCCTGCTTTTCGTCCTTCTTGGCGTAACGCCCTTCCAGCAGCATCAGCGCATATTGGAACTGCGCCTCCGGAATGCCCTGCTCGGCGGCGCGCGCGTACCAGGAAGCGGCGGCAGCCTCGTCACGCCGCCGTCCGAGGCCACGCGAGAGAATCTCGGCCACCAGCGTCTGCGCGGCGGGGTCGCCCGCTTCAGCGCGCGGCAGCGCAAGATTGTAGGCGGTGAGGTAGTACCCGCGCTGGAAGGCGCCATAGGCATCGTCCGCGGTGCGCCCGCCGAAGCGTTCCGGGTCGACCTCCCCTCCCCGCGTCAGGCCGCCGGAAAAGCGCGACGGATCGGCGAACTGCATGGGCTCGGTCTGCGCGGGCCCTGGCACGGGCCCTTGAAGCGTCTCGTCCGCCGCCCCGCAGAGCATCGGCACCGCGATGGCGGCAGCAGCGATGCGTATGGGAAGGCGCGGCGCCATCCGTCACTCCTCGAAACGCGGGGCGGTAGCGTCAAGTATTTCGTTGGCGCGCGCGACGGCGGCGCCGGGTTCCGTGCCCTCGCCGAACACCGCCGACGACAGCGCGACGAACTCTGCACCGGTGGCGGCCACTGCCTCGACGGAAGCCGGGTCGGAACCGCCGAGGACGATACATGGCACCTCGATCATCTCGGCCCACCAGCTTCCCAGCGAAAGATTGCGCCTATGGGGCTCGCGCTGCGTATCCTTGCCGAACCGGCCGAAGAACACATAGTCGGGCTGCACCTCGCCGAGCTCGAGGGCCTCGTCGCGAGTCGTCGCGCCCCCCGCGCCGACGATCAGCTTGCCTCCCCAACGCTCCACGGCATCCGACAGCTCCGAAGCCCTGCCGTCGATATGGATGCCATCTGCGCCGACGCGGCCGGCGACACGCGAATCCCCGGCGAGCACAAGCGCCACCCCCGCCTGCTGAGCGATCGGGGCAACGGCCTGAGCCTGCTTCTGGAATGAAACCTCGTCCAGGTCGTACTGCGGGAGGATCAGCGAGGCGATATCGCCGCCTTCGACGGCCCGGGCGAACTGTGCCGACAGGACGTCAGGTGTCGCTCCCGAGGGCGCGACCAGCACGAGGCGACAGCGATTTGGCGTTTCGTTGGGCATTGTGGGTTCCAGACGGTCGCCTTGCGGCGCGAAGTTGGTCGGATTTTGGCGATAAAGGACCAGCGGCGCTTTGACCAGCGCTGTCGCGGCCGCGAGCCCATCGCTCGCTCGTCAGCGCCCGGGTTGCTTACATCATCATCTTTGGGCGCTCGCGAGAATCACATGATTGTTTCATCTTGATACAATTCGTGAGTGGAGCGCCGGCATATCGGCCGCAATCGGCTGGCTCAGACATTCTCCCGACATTCCCCCGTCCTAGGTGCCGGTTCGCCCGCATCGTCGGGAACCGTTTTCGGAAATGAAGATTTAGAGCGCGATGGCCACGACTCCGACCCCTCGGCGGGATACCCGCATCGACGTGTTCAGGGCGCTCGCGCTCATCACCATCTTCGTCAACCACATTCCCGGAAACGTCTTCGAGCATCTGACGCACAAGAACTTCGGATTTTCGGATGCCGCCGAGGCGTTTGTGCTGATCTCGGGGCTCGCCGCCGGCCTCGCCTACGGCACCCGATTCGTACCCGGCAGCCGGCTCATCCTGTCGCTGAAGGCGATGCGACGTGCGGCAGTCCTCTACATCACCCATATCGTCACGACGGTCGCGACGCTCGCGATCTTCGCCGCCGGGGCAATCTGGTTCGCCCAGCCGAAACTCTTGGAACTGATCAACATCGGCACCGTGGTGAACGACGTGCCGCATGCGCTGGTCGGCCTGGCGACGCTCGGGCATCAGCTCGGCTACAACAACATCCTGCCCATGTACGCGGCGGTCCTGCTGCTGGTGCCGGGGTTCCTGCTGCTCGGCAGGATCAGCCTTTCCCTTATGCTGGCCGTGTCGGGAGCGGTCTGGCTGGTCGCTGGCCTCTGGCACATCGCGACGCCGAACTACCCGACACCCGGGGTTTGGTTCCTCAATCCTCTCTCCTGGCAGTTCCTCTTCGTCATCGGCGTTGCCTCCACCCTGCACGTGAAACGCGGCGGCGAGATTCCCTTCAGCCTGCCTCTCTATGTGGCGTCGGCCGGTTATGTCCTCCTGTCGCTGCTGTGGGTGCGGGGATCCTGGTGGGGACTGGAAACATCCACGGGGCTGCCCGTCCTCCTGTCGGGCTTCGACAAGACCTTCCTGTCGCTGCCCCGGCTCCTTCACGTCCTGGCGCTCGCCTATCTGATCGCCGCGGTTCCGCTGGTCTCGAATCTCGCCCGGCTCGACCTGCGTTCGCCCCTCGCCATCCTCGGCAAGCACTCGCTGCCGGTCTTCGTCGCCGGCACGCTGCTCGCCATGGTCGGCCAGGTGCTGACGACCGCCTATCCGCAAAAGGGCGCGTTCTTCGATGTCACGCTGATCGGGACCGGCCTTGCCCTTCAGTTCGCCCTCGCGTTCTGGCTGGAGTTCCTGCCGACCATCGGCTGGGGCGGCAAACCGGTCGTGCAGGCTTCGCCACGACCCACGCCAGCCCCGGGATTGTCCGCCCAGCCGGCCCCGTTGCCGGCAATTGCGACGATGGCACTATAGCGGAACGCGTGACGGCAGCCCTCCGCGGCTGTAAAAGGCTCTCCGTCAACACCGGGGGCACGCCGTGTCGAACATCTACGAAGTCGGACTTGACCGCAATCCTGCAAACTATCAGCCGCTCACGCCGCTGACTTTGCTGGAGCGCGCGGCCAAGGTCTATCCCGACCACACTGCTGTGATCCACGGCGGATATTCTATGTCCTACCGCCAGTTTTGGCGACGCAGCCTGCGCCTTGCTTCCGCCCTTTCCCGGCTCGGCATCGGCAAAGGCGACACCGTGTCGGTGATGCTCTCGAACACGCCGCCGATGCTCGAGGCGCACTTTGGGGTGCCCATGACCAAGGCGGTGCTGCACTCCCTGAATACGCGACTCGACCCGGCCATCATCGCCTTCCAGCTCGACCATTCCGAGTCGAAGGTCATCATCGTCGACCGCGAGTTTTCGGCCGTGGTGAAGGATGCGTTGGCGCGCACCACCGTGAAGCCGGTAGTCATTGACTTCGACGACCCAGAATATCCCGCCGATGCGCCCTATCCCAAGGGCGAACGCATCGGCACGCTGGACTACGAGGCGTTCATCGCCTCGGGCGATCCCGATTTCGCATGGCAGATGCCGGACGACGAGTGGGACGCCATTGCCCTGAACTACACGTCCGGCACCACCGGCAACCCCAAGGGCGTCGTCTACCACCATCGCGGCGCGACCCTGATGGCCTATGCGAACACCATCCATGCCGAGATGGGCAAGCATCCCGTCTATCTGTGGACGCTGCCGATGTTCCACTGCAATGGCTGGTGCTTCCCGTGGACGCTCGCCCTGCAGGCGGGAGCGCATGTCTGCCTGCGCTGGGTGCGCAGCAAGGCCATCTATGACGCGATCGCCGACACCGGCGTCACCCATCTCTGCGGCGCCCCGATCGTCATGTCGGCGCTGATCAACGCGCCGGAATCCGAGAAGCGCGCATTCCCTCAGACCGTCACCTTCAACACCGCCGCCGCCCCGCCGCCCGAGGCGGTGCTGGCCGGGATGGCCGACGCCGGCTTCCGGGTGAACCACCTCTACGGCCTGACTGAAACCTACGGGCCGGCGACAGTGAACGAATGGCACACGGAATGGGATGCCCTCGACAAGGCCGCCCGCACGGCCAAGAAGGCCCGGCAGGGCGTGCGCTATGCCGCGCTCGACGGACTCACCGTCATGGATCCCGAGACCATGACCGAGACGCCGGCCGACGGCGAGACGCTCGGCGAGGTGATGTTCCGCGGCTCCATCGTCATGAAGGGCTACCTGAAGAACCGCAAGGCGACCGAGGAAGCCTTCGCCGGCGGATGGTTCCATTCCGGCGACCTAGGGGTGATGCATCCCGACGGCTACATCCAGCTCAAGGACCGTTCCAAGGACATCATCATCTCGGGCGGCGAGAACATCTCCTCCATCGAGGTCGAGGATGCCCTCTACAAGCATCCGGCCGTCGCCTTCTGCGGCGTCGTTGCACGCGATGACGAGAAGTGGGGCGAGGTGCCGGTCGCCTATGTTGAGCTGAAGCCCGACCGCGCCGCGACCGAAGCCGAGATCATCACGCACTGCCGGTCCCTGCTGGCGCGCTTCAAGGTACCGAAGGCCGTCATCTTCACGGAGATCCCCAAGACCTCGACCGGCAAGATCCAGAAATTCAGACTGCGCGAGATGGCGAAGCAGGCGCAGTAGCTGTAACCGCACGTAACAGGGCGTGACCGCGCCCGGCATGGGGCTGATACCGTGCCGAGGCAGAGATTGGCGCGACCCGGAAGTCTTCCCACCAGCGGGGATTTCCGGCGCAATGATCTTGAAAGGACACGCAATGCATGGCGTTGCACGGAATTTTTTTGCCCTGGCTGTCGTCTATGCCGTCGTCGGCATGACGCTCGGCCTGCACATGTCAATCACCAAGGACCACAGCCAGATGCCGACGCACGCCCACATCATGGTGGCCGGCTGGCTGATGTCCGCGGTCGTCGCCTTTTTCTACCATCTGGTGCCCCAGGCCTCGCGGTCATGGATCGCGACGGCGCACTTCTGGCTTGCCGCCGCGAGCGGGATCGCGTTGATGGGCGGGCTCTATCTGCTGCTCGGCGGCAACGAGGCGGTGGAACCTGTCGTGGCGCTGGGATCGCTCGGCTTCTACGGGGCCACCTTGCTGTTCGCCTTCATCGCGATTCGCACGCTCTATGGCAGCGGCACGGTCGGCGTACCAGTTCGGGACGCTTCGATAGAGAAACGCGCATACTGATAACCCTTCGTTAAGCTTTACGGAGCATTGTTGTGGGCGTCCAGTCTTTCTGGATTCTTACCGAGTGGTTGGAGCCACTTCGTTTGACGCCTCCCTGTTAAACTCCTGAGAGCCGCCTTTCGCGGCTCTTTTTTTGTCCGCCAGCCAGCGGCAGGCGTGGACGTTAACCCTCCGTTAAACATACGCTTGCCTTTGGGCTCTTGCAGAAGCATCCTCGCATCAGGGACGGGAAGTGCTATCAGCCGCCCTGCCGGACGACTCCGGCCGGACGGTACAGGGGTGATTTGCATGGGTGATTCATCACCGGGGAACAACATGCCTATCAGGTTGGCGGAGCGGCGTGTTTTCTCGGAGTCGTTCAAGCCGCTGTACGAGGATGGAATGAGCCTCGTCGAACAGGCGGCGGAGTATCTCGATGGGCGCGGCCGCATCGAGGCGAGGAAGCTTTCGCGCCCCGCGGCGACGCTCTACGCGGCCGAATCCATGCGCCTGACCACCCGGTTGATGCAGATCGCGTCGTGGCTGCTCTTGCAGCGCGCCGCCAATTCCGGCGAGATGACGCGCGATCAGGTCGCTTCCGAAAAGGCCAAGGTGCGGCTCGACACCGCCTCGGCGCCGGAGGGAGCCCAGGGCTGGGCGGAAATCCCCGCGGCGTTCCGCGACCTCGTCGACCGCTCGCTGCGCCTGCAGTCCCTCATTCGCCGCATGGACGAGGAAGTCTACGGCAACCGTGAAATGACCGGCAACGACAACAGGCCCCGCGGCAATCCGGTCTTCGACCAGATCTCGCTCCTCAACACGGCGTTCGCGCGCGGATAGGCGCAACGCCGTCGGAACGGCTCCCGCGATTCGCCACAGGCGGGAACGTCTCGCCCACCTCCTCAAATTCACGCTGACGCTGCCCCCGGATTCGGGATACGAGCCTGAGGCATGCAGAAAGCGATTCGCATCCTCGGCATCGACCCAGGACTGCGCCGCACCGGTTGGGGCGTCGTGGAAACGGTTGGCACCAGCCTGCGGTTCATCGCCTCGGGGACGGTGACGTCCGAGGACAAGGCTCCGCTGGCGACGAGGCTGTGCCAGTTGCATGACGGCCTCGCCGCCGTGCTGGAGGCACAGCAGCCCGACGAGGCCGCTGTCGAGGCCACCTTCGTCAACCGCGACGCCACCGCCACGCTGAAGCTCGGCCAGGCCCGCGGGATCGCGATGCTGGTACCTGCGCGCGCCGGGCTGCCCGTCGCCGAATACGCGCCCAACGCGGTCAAGAAGGCCGTCATCGGCGTCGGTCACGGCGAGAAGGCCCAGATCCACATGATGGTCAAGGTGCTGCTGCCGCGCGCCACGTTCGAGGGCAACGACGCCGCCGACGCCCTGGCCATCGCCATCTGCCACGCCCATCATCGGCAAAGCATGACGGCGCGGGTGCTGTCGCAGTTTTGACGTGGCACCGCCGCCACGGCGGGGATCGTGGCGGGTTGAATGTTCTTGACCTGTTCCGGCACCCCGCCTAGTGTCGGGACCTCGGGGTCACCCTCATTCCGACTTCACGCCATAGCGAACGTCGTCGCAACGACGCTAGGAATCAACGATTTGCCGGTGTCACGCGGTTCTGGATTTCGTGCCTCGACGGGTAACGAAATCACGCAATTCTCAGGGTCCCGATGTCGGCCGTTCCGAACGCCGGAGCGGGGATCGCCCGTGCTCGCCGGGTCCCGATCGTCCTTGGGGATCCGCACCCCATGATCGGCAAGCTCAAGGGCACCGTCGACGAGATCGGCGAGGACCACTGCGTCATCGACGTGCATGGCGTCGGCTATGTCGCGCATTGCCCGGCGCGGACGCTCGCCAGCCTCCCTTCCCCCGGCGAGGCAGTGACGCTGTTCATCGAAACCTATGTCCGCGAGGACATGATCCGGCTCTACGGGTTTCGCACCGCGTTGGAGCGGGAGTGGTTCAGGCTTCTGCAGGAGAACGTCCCCGGCGTGGGCGCCAAGGTGGCGCTGTCGGTTCTCTCGACGCTCGAGCCCGCCGCGCTGGCCAACGCCATCGCGCTGCGGGACATCGCCATGGTGTCGCGCGCCCCGGGCGTCGGCAAGAAGGTGGCCGAACGCATCGTCACCGAGCTGCGCGACAAGGCGCCTGCCTTCGCCGGTGCGGCGTCGGAAACGATCGGCCTGAAGCAGGAACTCGGCCAGGGCGTCGCGCCTGCCCCGGTTTCGGACGCCGTCTCGGCCCTGACCAATCTCGGCTATTCGCGCGACGTGGCGGCCAACGCCGTCGCCGCAGCGCTGAAGACAGCGGGCGAAGGCGCGGATTCGGCGAAGCTGATCCGGCTGGGCCTGAAGGAACTGGCGCGTTAGCTGTTCCTTTCCAGCAAAGCATTCCTTACCACCCTTAGCTGGGAAGGAGGCGAAGGACGATCGAATGGTCGGTTGAGAACGGGAAGGCGACACTGAGGCACCGCCCGGGCATGAAGCCCTTGTCGATCGCGGAAATGGAGAAGGCGATCATGGACGCCGTTGCGGAAGAGGACGAGCGCACGGTGCGGGAATGGCGCGAGGGACATGAGTGATCGGGGTCGATATCGACGTTCTGGACCGGTTTCTCATGGCCGCTACGGTCTCAGGCCGGGGGAGATGCTCGAAAGCCTCACAATGATGATCGATTCCGATGATTTCGTGGTGGAAGGACGTGAGGCGATCGAATCCGTCCGTTCGGGGTTGGGCAACCCTGCCCAGCAGACGTACTTCCTGATCGCACAACTCGGCCGGAAAGCTGGCTGCGCTCGGACCGTGACGTTCGACCAGCGGGCAGCCAAGGCTGGCCCGGATATGGAACTGCTGACTTGACCAATTCCGACCCGACACACCTTCAGAACTGGGGTCGCTTCGACCCCGACTGGCAATGGGCCTGGCATGAGCGCGAAATCGCTCAAACGGCGGAGACCGCGCCATGAGCCAGTCATCCCGCCTGATTTCGCCCGAGAAGCGCGGCGAAGACGCCGAGGCCGGCCTGCGCCCGCAAACGCTGGATGAGTTCGTCGGCCAGCAGGCCGCGCGCGCCAACCTCAAGGTGTTCATCGAGGCCGCCAAAGGCCGCAAGGAGGCGCTCGACCACGTGCTGTTCGTCGGGCCGCCCGGCCTCGGCAAGACGACGCTCGCCCAGATCATGGCGCGCGAGCTCGGCGTCAACTTCCGGTCGACGTCAGGCCCGGTCATCGCGAAGGCGGGCGACCTGGCAGCCTTGCTCACCAATCTCGAAGAGCGCGACGTGCTGTTCATCGACGAGATCCATCGTCTGAACCCGGCGGTGGAGGAAATCCTCTACCCGGCGATGGAGGACTTCCAGCTCGACCTCATCATCGGCGAGGGACCTGCCGCTCGCTCGGTGAAGATCGAGCTGGCGAAGTTCACGCTGGTCGCTGCCACGACCCGCCTCGGCCTGCTGACCAACCCGCTCAGGGACCGCTTCGGCATCCCCGTGCGGCTGAACTTCTACACGGTCGGGGAACTCGAGGCGATCGTGCGGCGGGGCGCCCGGATCCTCGGGCTTCCGATGTCCGACGACGGAGCGGTGGAGATTGCCCGCCGCGCGCGCGGCACGCCGCGCATCGCCGGGCGCCTGCTCAGGCGCGTGCGCGACTTCGCCAGCGTGGCCGGCGCCGAGGTGGTAGACCGCGCCATCGCCGACGAGGCGCTGCAGCGCCTCGAGGTCGACGCACTCGGCCTCGACCAGCTCGACCGACGCTACCTGACGATGATCGCAACGAATTTCGGCGGCGGCCCGGTTGGCATCGAAACCATCTCCGCCGGCCTCTCGGAGCCCCGTGACGCCATCGAGGACATCATCGAGCCCTATCTGATCCAGCAGGGCTTCATCCAGCGCACGCCCCGCGGGCGCGTGCTCACCGCCAATGCCTGGCGCCACCTCGGCCTGGAAGCGCCCCGCGACCTCGCCCAGCAGCA
>Ga0182741_1000409_pt1 | contig 65972 bp, 58 predicted proteins | sample eDN5th37CBELigOP_FD_128874 | JGI IMG/M metagenome (GOLD analysis project Ga0182741, IMG submission 128874) | Enriched Organic Plus compost microbial communities from Emeryville, California, USA - eDNA 5th pass 37_C BE-Lig OP (version 2) (version 2) ...
CATGACGGAGGATGATGCCTGTCCAAGCGCGCAGGCCTTCACCTCATGCGCGAAATCCGTCACGACGCCATCGGTCATTTTCAGATAGACGGTAACGGTCGAGCCGCACAGTTTGGAGTGCACTTTGGCAACCGCGTCCGGCTCCGGCAGACGCCCCAGGCGCTCCATGTTTCCGGCAAATTCCAGGATACGTTTGTTATAAATGTCATCGATCATGGGCGAACCTTCCGCGATGCCGGAGAAAAACATAATTTTGTCGTCCGACTGCGGTTTGAAGTTGCAATTTATTGTCTATATAATAGGCAAGTAGCGTCTGCGCCATGGGTAACAATAGCACAGACCCCGGGGGCAGTCGCACGAAAACCTGTCCGGTGATCTTAAGCGCCGGATCAATACATCGCCCGCTCGCAAAGCGTATCGTTGTATTGTCCGTTTAACTCGTCTCCTCCTCGAAGGAGACTACTGGAGAATACTGATGGACGCTCGCATCCTCAAAGAAGATGACGAATCCGGCCTGCCGAACAAGCAGGCAGACGTAACTCTTTTGCATGGCAAGCCGACGCAGGCTGATGCAGAAGCCGCCGTACGCACGCTTTTGCTTTGGGCCGGCGACGACCCGGAGCGCGAAGGTCTTCTGGAAACGCCGAAGCGCGTGGCCAAGGCCTATAAGGAACTGTTCGCAGGCTATACTGAAAGCCCGGAAGAAGTCCTCGGCACGGTGTTTGAGGAAGTCGGCGGCTATAACGACCTTGTTCTCGTCAAGGACATTTCGTTCCATTCGCATTGCGAGCATCATATGGTGCCGATCATCGGCAAGGCGCATGTCGCCTATCTGCCCGATCACAAGGTGGTTGGCCTTTCCAAGATCGCTCGCGTCGTGGATATTTTCGCGCGCCGCCTGCAGACACAGGAAAGCATAACCGCCCAAATCGCCGACAGCATTCAGCGTATTCTCAAGCCTCGCGGCGTTGCCGTCATGATCGAGGCCGAGCATATGTGCATGGCCATGCGCGGCATCCGCAAGCAAGGTTCGACGACCATCACCACCACATTTACCGGCGAAATGCAGGTTAATGCGGAGGAGCAGGTCCGCTTCATGACCCTGACCCGCAGATAAACGGCTGAGAATGAGCTTCTTTCCCACCCAGCCTTCCGACAAGAAGGCCGTAGAAGAAGGCGCGGCTTTCATGCCGCGCTTCGACGCATCGGGCCTCATCACCGCTGTCGTTACCGATGCGCGCGACGGCGAATTGCTGATGGTCGCCCATATGAACGAGGAAGCGTTGCGCCTTACGCTTGAAACGGGAATAGCGCATTACTGGTCCCGCTCGCGGGGCACGCTCTGGAAGAAAGGCGAGACGTCGGGCAATCTGCAAAGCGTGGTCGAGTTGCGCACGGATTGCGATCAGGATGCGCTCTGGCTGAAAGTGCGCGTCGCTGGCGACGGGCCGACCTGCCATACGGGCCGCCGTTCCTGCTTTTATCGGCAGGTTATCGCCCGAAATGGCGATATTTCCCTGACTGTCGAAGACCCCTGCGATCACGCACACTAACTTCGGTCAAAAGGAAGTGATGGCGCGAATATGAGTCGCGCCATCAATTCGCAGCATTTATTCTTTGGATACCATGTTTCATTAGGCTGAAGCTGTTCCTGCCAGACGGAACCGTCGGAATCGTTTTAGCTGTTTGCCTGTGCATTTCCGGACGGACCGGAAGTGATTCAGGCGGAAACGAAGAGGTGTCTATCGTGATGCTCGCGTGGGGGCAGAAGCGGAAGGCTGCGAATAGCGACCTTGCACCGCCCGCAGAAGAAACCGTTGAGAAGCCTGAAACCAAGCGTGAGCCGCGCCGCATTGCCCTGGCGCTGGGCGGAGGGGCTGCACGCGGCTGGGCGCATATCGGCGTGCTGCGCGCGCTGGACGAAGCCAATATCGATATCGAGATGATCGCCGGAACCTCCATCGGTGCGCTTGTTGGGGGCTGTTATCTGGCCGGAAAGCTGGACGAACTGGAAGAGTTCGCCCGCAGCCTCACCCGGCGACGCATGTTCAACCTTCTCGACATTACATTTCGCGGTAGCGGATTGTTTGGCGGCATGAAGCTGGACGGACGTCTGCGCGAACATCTGGATGGCTTGCGCATCGAGGAACTCGACCGCCCCTTTGTCGCGATCTGCACCGAGTTACGTACCGGTCACGAAATCTGGCTGTCCTCTGGCCCTCTGGTGGAGGCTATGCGTGCCTCCTACGCCCTGCCCGGCGCTTTCGAGCCTGTGCGCTGGCAAGAGCGCGTGCTGGTTGACGGCGCATTGGTCAACCCGGTGCCTGTATCCGTATGCCGCGCCTATGAGCAGCGCCTCGTTCTGGCGGTCAATCTCCATTATGACCAGTATGGCCGCGCCGCAGTCATCAAACATGCGCAGACCCGGCAGGACAGTCTCATTGACGCGGTTCATGGCGAGAAGGAAACGCGCCTAGGCATAACCGGCGTGATGATGGAAGCCTTCAACATCATTCAGGATCGTATATCGCGCGCTCGCATGGCAGGCGACCCGCCGGACGTCACCCTTATGCCGGTTGTAGGACAGATCGGGCTTGCCGATTTCCACCGCGCATCCGAGGCAATCGACGCCGGCTATACTGAAACATTAAAACGCCTGGAGGATATCAGGCGGTTGCAGGGTATCGCTGGCTGAGCCTTTCGGCAGTCAAAACGAATCCGAATGAATCGGATTCGCCGGATTCGCTTCTTATTGCTCCCCCGAGTTCTTTCTTGGTGCCATACATCCCCTTCAATGACGTTTTTCAGAAATTTTTCTGATTTGTGGAAGTCTTTGAAAAAGCCCGGAAAATCGGGGTTTTGACCTTGCCGCGCATGATTGGGCATCCGCATTTTTACATTCTTTTTCAAAAAGATTGCCGGAAGATGCATATGGGGCTTGTGCACCCCAAGGTGATTTGCTAAATGCCCACTCGCCGACGGAGTTCGGCTCCTACCACGGGCGGTCGTGGCGGAATTGGTAGACGCGCAGCGTTGAGGTCGCTGTGGGGCAACCCGTGGAAGTTCGAGTCTTCTCGACCGCACCATCGATACCCGAAATGCCTTTCGGTTCAGATAGTTGTTTGATTTCAGTAGCTTGTAGTCGCCTCCCTGCTACAAAAGGCGCTACAAATGACTGTCACGATGACTGGCTTGAGACGAGCTAAGAACGGCGATTGGTTTTCCCGGAAGGCGATTCCCGATGATGTGCGAGACGCCTACCAGACCGCCTACGGTATTCGCCGTGAGGAACGCTTCCGGCTATCCACAGACAAGTCCCCCGGCGAAGCGAAGGCAGCCTTTGCGGAATGGCTGGCGGACATAGAAGGTCGCATCAGTGCGCTTCGTGCTGCTGTCGCTGGCAAGGCGCTCGAACTATCGCACCGCCAACTCCACGATCTTGTGGGCCGCTGGTATGACTGGTTTGTCGTCCAGTACGCAGACGATCAGGAGCCGGTTGAGGCGTGGGATTTTCGATATGAGCGGTATCAGGACGCCGTAGAAGCGTTCGGTGGTGACCGCCCCGATGACGATGAAGATTGGGAACGTAGCCCACGACACGCCGCCAAGGTCAGGGCCGTGGTGCTGGAACTGTCTCGCCTTCAAACGTTCCTCGCCAGCGAAGGCATCAGCCTATCTTCCGACACCCTCGACCGCCTTGTGGATACCCTGGAGGCGGACCTTGTGGCCGCTATGGCGTTGCTTCGGAGGCGGGCAGGCGGCGACTATCGGCCCGACACCCATCGGGAACGCTTCCCGCAATCCATGCCCATCGTCCCCGCCAGCGTGAAGCTGGCCGGCTGGAACGTTCAGGAGACTTTCGAGGCGTATGTCAGGGAGCGGCAACCCCAACCCTCGACCGTCAATCGCTGGCGCGTGGTCTTCCTCGACCTCAACGATTTTCTGGATCGACGGGACATCGCGCTGATGACGGAGGATGACGCCGTTGGCTGGAAGGACAAGCTAGTCGCCAAGGGCGACATGGGCGCGCGCACCATCAACGAGGTTTGGCTGACAAGCGCCCGAACGGTCTTCAATTGGGCGAAGCGGCAGAAGAAAATCGCGGCCAATCCATTCGACGGGGTGAAGGTAGCCACCGGCAGGAAGACACCTACGAAGGGAGCCTTCAAACCCGAAGACGTAAAAACCATCCTGACAGAGACCGTGCAACCCCAAGGCCCGCGTGTATCGCCGCACTTCCGCGCAGCCATTCGGTGGGTACCGTGGTTGTGCGGGTACACCGGGGCGCGGGTAGGCGAGATCACGCAGCTACGCAAGCAGGACATCGAGCGGCACCCGGACGGCTTCTGGACGCTGCACATCACGCCGGAAGCCGGAGCGGTGAAGGGAGCCATGCCGCGCACGGTCCCCCTTCACGACCATCTCATTGAGCAAGGGTTCATCGAATTCGTAAGGAAGGCAAAGGACGGGCCGCTGTTCTACGACCCGAAAGCCAAGAGGAAAACGGGAAGCGACGACCCGCTCAACCCGACCCGACCGCCCTACGTGCTGATGAGGCAGAAGCTCGGGGATTGGGTTCGGGACTTGGGAGTTACCGACAAGGGTGTCAGCCCGAACCACGGCTGGCGGCATACTTTCAAACGGCGGGCTGCAAAGGCGAAGATCGAGGAACGCATCCGGGACGCCTTCTGTGGTCATACCGACCCGAAGGTCGGGCGCATCTATGAGATACCGGACATCGAAGAACTGGCCGATGCGATCAAGGCGTTTCCCCGGTACGAGATAGACCAATCCGGCAAACCATAGCGAAGCCGCTCGGCGGACGCATGGGCGAACCATCCGGCTCACCTTGGGCAATCCCCATGCGTCCCCTTGGGGGCTTCCCCTGCCGCCCATCGCGGGCGGTTCCATCATCATCACCACGAACACAATGGAGGTATTCAATGCGTGATGTTCATCATCGTCTTGCCCCCTCGGCTCTGGTCAAGGTGGCCGACCTTGGCCGAGACATTCGGGACGCCATGGCGGAAGCTGTCAGCCGCCATGTCGATTTCTTCCATGACGGATGGAAGCCGAGGGGCTTGTTCCTGCGCCTGCCATTCACCAACATCAGCGTGTGGCTGGAATGGTCGCCAGTCTCGGTAGGCTGGGGCTATGCGGCCAATCCGGCGAGTGACCGGGAGGTTTACCTTGGGCGTGTCAGGGGCGTGGTTTCGGTCGGGTAGATAGATGGTTTCCCGGCAATAGGTTTTTTCGTGCTGCGGTGATAACCGTAGAAAGGCGTTAACGGGGGTGGGTAGTTTATCCCTCGCCTTGTCACGATCACGCGCCCACGGTCACCCCCCGCAGCACGCTATGGCTGTTTTGCCGCACGCTCTTGATTCAACTCGAACAAGCGCGCCAAGATTTCGTCATCTGACAGATCGGCAGGCCAGCCATAGGCCGCCGCTACGGCCTCATCCAGCGCCTTGTGGGCGTGCTGTAGCCACACAGGGCGTTCATTGTAGAGATTAGTCAGGGTCCGCTTCTTGAGCTTCTGCGCTGCTTCCTCGTTGATCGGAAGGATACGGTCGGGATAGCCGGGGACCACCTCCGGCTCCCGCTTCACCAGATCGGCGGGGTTGAGCCAGTTTTCCCGAAGTTCGTTGAGATGAGCCGCTGCCGTGGCGATGGCAATGGCCCGAGGGTCTTGGGCATAGGCTTCGGCTGGAATGTCCGGGGTTAGTCCTTCGGGGAACGGGAAGGTTTCGAAGGTCGTAGTGGGCGTGTAGCGGGGGTCGTTACCTACCCCAAGCCATGTCCCCATCCGCAGCGCCCAGAGTTCGTGGAACCGGGAATGGAGAATGCCGAAGGTCGTATCGTCATCACGGGCGATAGCGACCACGGCACTATCAGGCAGTAGCATCGGCTGTTCCCAAATGAACAGTCGCCACTTCGATACTCTCGGAGTGATAATGACACGGCTAACCTTTGAGGTTGCCTCTTTTACATCGGCCCCGCTTCGCCCGAGACGCCACCAGTTGCGGCGACGTTGTTCATCACGATTGTTCGCCCTTACTGGGTAGATGTTAAGCCTAACATATTCGAAAGGCCCTTCGTAGAGAGCGGCTTCGTGTTCATTCAATTCCCCGAAGTCAATAATCCATTTTCCCGCAGGCCGTCGCGTAATATCCATGCCATTTGCCCATGGCCTGAGTACGTCTGAATTTGGGCGGCCATTGGGGTTAAGGCCGCTTGTCAGCCATCTGCGGATTTGCTGCCCATCTATGTCGAATGCCCCAACTTTTACGGGGCCTTGGAATGCCACGCCGCAATTTCTGGAAAGGCGACTGGCCTTCGTCAAATCTACAGCGCTGGCAGTCAGGTCCGGGTTCACCTTTTCCACTGGCTGCCCGTTGAGATGAGGAACCTCGCCATCCTGTAGTTCCCCGAAGACGACCATCGAAACGCGCACAGCAGCGCCTTCAACCGTCCAAGGCTCATCAGACCATGCGGCGATTATGGCCATGCTGTCCGTGATGCGGTCCATCACACGCCGGTTAGCACCACCGCGTATGGAGTTTGTGGTGACGAGACCCGCACGTCTAGCAAGGCCGTTTCGCATCGCCGTTGATGCTTTCTCGACCCAGTAGATTACGAGATCGGCCTCGGGAGGAACGCGGTTACGGTAGAGGGTGAACAGGGTTTCGATTGTCACATCACCCAATTGCGACCGCATCAACTTTCCGCCCAAGAACGGCGGGTTCCCGATGATGGCGTCAGCCTTGGGCCACACGGCTTCCACCCAGCGACCACCTTCCCCATTTTCTCCTGGCTCCCATGTCATCAGGGCGTCCCGGCATTCGATGGTCTCCAGCGGCTTCAAAATGGGGTTTTGGCTGGCCCCGAAGCCATTGCCGATCATCCACTGGATTTCGCCTATCCAGACTGACACGCGGGCGAGTTCGGCGGCATAGGGGTTGATCTCGATACCCTTGACCACCTCCGGGCCAATCCTCGGAAACCCCCTCGGCAGCCCCAAGGCTTCCGCTTCGACCTGCGCCCGGTGCTCCAAGTCCTTCAACGCCCGGAGCGCGAGATACAGGAAATTGCCGGAGCCGCAGGCTGGGTCGAGGACGCGGAAATCTGCAAGCCGTTTCAGGTGCGCGTCGAGGACCGCCTGAGCTTGGTTTCTAGCCTTTGTCGAGGTTCCCCCCTTTGATGACGCGGCCTTGTCCATGAGCGCCGTGATCTCGGCCTTGGCCTTCTCCCATTCTGCCGTCAGCGGTTCCACGATGACCGGGTTGATAATCATCATGATCTTTTCCCGGTCGGTATAGTGTGCGCCAAGCTGGCTGCGCTTGTCCGGGTCTAGGCCGCGCTCGAAGAGCGTTCCGAGAATGGACGGGTCTACATCACCCCAAAAGTGCTTGGCCGCCCGATGGACGATGGCGATTTCCTTCTTGTCCAGCGCGAACACGAGGTCATCGTTGAAGAGGCCGCCGTTGAACCACGCCACCTTCTCGAAGCCGATATGGCCCCCGGATTTCATGGCGGTGAACAGGCTGCGGGCGAAGCCCTCGAACTGGCTGGGGTCGTCCAGTGCCCGTTCCAACATCCGCATGAAAATGTTGTCGGGCAGCAACTTCACGTCTTCCGCAAACATGCAGAACACGAGCCGGTTGATGAAATGAGCCACCTGCTCGGGATGGTGGCCGCGCGCGCGAAGGGAACGGGCAAGCTCGGCAAACTCCCCAGCGACCTCTTCGGTTAACTCCTGTCGGGTCTTTGTGGGGCGCAGCGCCTCGGGGTCAGACAGGGCAGCTTTGAGCCAGCCGCGCTTTGTCGGGTCGCCAAGATCAGCAATGGCAATCTCATAGACCTTGGAGACAGAGTTGGTCCAGTTGGTATGGATGCGGATAGTCGTGCCTATGTCGGAGACGATCAGTAGCGGCGGGTTGTCGAGGGCGATGGCATATCGTTGAAGCTGCGCAAACGCCGTGTCGAGGTTTGCCTTGGTCCCCTTGTATTCCCACGCGAAATGACCACGCTTGAACACGTCCGCGAAGCCGTTTCCGCCCGTGGTCTTCGATGCACCTACCTCGAAACCATAATCCTTGCCGGTCGGGTCAACATCGGCAGGGGTCGGCTCGTCCAGCATCCGGCATAGATCAAGGAAATGCTCTTGTGCCGCAGCACGTTCTTTGAGTGCTGAGTTAAGCCATTTGGAAATAAACTGTTGTGGCGTCATGTATTGTCAGCGCCCCCCTCGGACAGAAACTTGCGGGCAGCATATGCCGAGCGGTTGATTCGCGACAAGGACATTAGGGAACCAGATCAAACCGCTCTCAACGGTTTACGTCTGTTTTCTTCGCTGCGGTAGAGACCGTAGAGCGTCAATCGCCCGTCTCTAGGTGTTTCCTCCCTGTTTTACGCCCGTTCGTTCCTACGGTCCCTACGGGTGCGAAAAGATCGAAGCTCAATTACCCCCCACAATAGGAGGGAGGCCCCCTAGGTTTGCATATAGCTTATCTCCATAGGTTAGCTTTAGGCTTCCCTTATGGAAGCCAATAGCTGCGTCCTAGGCCATTCCCTTCATCATCATCTTCCATCAATCCTTTCTGTAAGGCTTAAACCGAAGCCTTCTGCCAAGCTCTGACCAAGGGGCTTGCAAGATGATGATTGCTGTTCTCGCCCGAAGACTAACCGTTCCGGTTTCTGGTCTTCATTCTTCAAACCATCCCAGCCGCTTTGCCCGGTGCCTCTGGCCCGTGGTCGTCGGCATGCGACAACCGCAAGGAACCCACATCATGCTGGTCATCAACATTGCGAACAACGATAGAGGCCGCAGCTTCACCGCCACCTGCGATGGCATCAGCAAAACCCATTCCCGTAAAGACCCGGTACCCCCGTTGTGCCGGAGGCTGATAGATCGTGGTCATTCTCCCCACACGATGGTCATGGTGGTTCGTGGAACAACCCCGATCTTCAAACCCCGGTCGCTTGGCGCATGGGCGGCCTATGATATTGTAGATGACGATAATCGTGGTCTCATCCGCAGGTGCTACAGGCCCTTGCCTGACTTCTCGGGTGATGCTGATATCGCAAGGAAGCCCAATGCGCAGTCGCGCCTCTGCAAGGAAGCGGCCTGAATGTACCCACAGGGTCACGGTGTTAAAGCCGTGGCCCTGTTTTTTCGCGGTCAACACCATCCGTTTCTTGGTTCGGTGAGTACCCAGCGAGAACGTTCATTCTTCCCGCTACGGTAGGGGCCATGGAGGGGCGTTGTGGGTTCCTTAAGGGAATCTCTATGGACGCCGCATAAAGCCTCTCGTCGGTCGCCACGGGTGCGGGAATGGGTATCCTATGTGAGATGGAGCCGGCTTGTTTTTTGGGCAAAAATTCGAGCCGGCACCTCAATTATAGGATGATGGCGGTTCCCCCCTCTACCCCCGATTTTTTGGCGTTTTGCCGGGACCATGTTGCCGGGAGAACATGCCCCCAATTTTGGGGGCGTCCCCATCGTCCACAGCAAGGACGGCCAAGTCTTCGCCAATAGCCGGGACGTAGCGGAGTACTTTGGGAAGGAACACTTCAACGTTCTTCGCGACATCCGCAACTTGGAGATGCCATCAGATTTGAAGGCATCCTTCTTCCAACCCCATCGTGACCATCAAGGACGGCAAGGTGTTCGCCAATAGCCGGGACGTGGCGGAGTACTTTGGGAAGCGCCACGACCATGTGCTGCGCGACATTGACACACTACTTTTAACCGAACCGGCATGTGCCCCCAATTTTGGGGAGACATCAGCACAGGTGCCGATGCCCCGTGGGGGCGTTCGTTCGGAGCGCGCCTACGACATGACGCGAGACGGCTTCACGCTTCTCGCCATGGGCTTCACCGGGAAGCGCCATGACAACGTGTTACGCGCCATCGACCGGCTGGATTGTAGCGAGAAATTTCGATCCCTCAATTTTGAGGAGTCGTTCCTTGGGGTCGAGACAGGCAGGGGAGCGCACCGTGTCTTCCGCACCTTCGACATGACCCGAGACGGCTTCACCCTGCTCGCCATGGGCTTCACCGGCCGGGAGGTTACGCGCGTCCGAAAAGGTATACTCACACGCAACAAGGGCGACGAGGCGCTTTCTGTCCTATATGGGTTGACAGACGATTTATCGGACGATATTCCGATTATGTCTTTAACCTTATCGGACAAAGGGAGCTGCACTATGAAGATCGCCTATGCTCGGGTTTCCTCCACCGGCCAGAACGAAGCCGCCCAAGTGGACATTCTCAACCGTCAGGGAGCGGAAGAGATATTTATAGAGAAGGCCAGCGGCACGTCACGCGATGGCCGCCCCAAGCTGGCCGAGGCCATCAAGTTCGCCCGCAGAGGGGACGTGCTGATGGTGACGCGGCTGGACAGGTTGGCGCGTTCCGTTTCGGACCTACACGCCATCGCGAAGGAATTGCAGGCCAAGGGCGTTGACCTCGTGGTCACGGAACAGAACATCGACACCACGACCCCAACCGGGCGACTGATGTTCAACATGCTCGGAGCCATTGCCGAGTTTGAGACTGACCTTCGGAAAGAGCGGCAGCTTGAAGGGATTGCCAAGGCGAAAGCAGAGGGCCGCTATAAGGGACGGCCTGTGACGGTTGATGGTGACGCCATACGGGCAGCATTGGCCGCAGGGGATAAGCCTTCGGCAGTAGCCAAGCGGTTCAACGTGGCGCGGTCTACGGTCTACCGCGTGATGGCCGAGGCTGCATGAGGGTAGCCCCTGCGCTTGTTTTGGTTTGCCTGTGAGGCGGGGCGTCTATTCGTTTTTGCATGGCTCTGAGAAGGGCTAGAACGTCACGGTGTTGCTGGATCATCTTTTGAAGGTGGACCCGCTGACCGCTGCCGCGCGCGCCATACCATCGATTTCGTCATCTCGCGCGCAACCCTCACATAAAGCTCATCTCGGCTGAGTTTGGCGAGAACATCCCGTTGCGGGTGTCCTTGCACTTGGTTCATCAGATGCTCATGATTGTAGTCCGAGAAAACCTCTAACATGCGATCGTAGAACCGAAGCGGGTCAGTGATGTTCTCATGTGGTCCCTCCGGCTTTCCAAAGATCGCATTCCCATGCTTTGCGACGGCGGCTTGTTCCTGCAAGGTCAGCGGCACCGTGACGATGACGCGCTTTCCGCTCTTCTCATCATGAACGACAACCCATGCCTTGTCGTCCATTGCTGTTATTTCCTCGATTGTGCCGATGGCCTCTTCATCGTCCTCAGTAGGGTAGACGATTTGCTGGCCCAACCCCAACGTCTCGATTGGGGTGCCGCTTCTATCCAGCAGTTCGTCGGGTAGTCCCGCAAAGCTGTTCGGCACCGTCTGCACTTCAAGCATCGCTTCCAAGACACGCCGCACCGGGCGGTGCTTATCATGCCTCTCCATGGCGGTTTCAAGATCAATCACACCATCACGCATGTCCTCCATGCGGAAGCCATGGAGAACGGCGAATTGTGACCAGCGTTCAGCGTCGTCGCTCGCGAATTCTGGATAGTTGGTCACCACCACGTAAGCAGCTTGCGCAGGCTCAATCTCTCCCGTGAGTTTGTCTTTCACTGTGAGGTCTTCTGCATCGTCAATCGCGGTCACGATTAGATCGTGAAGCTGCGACACGTGGTTGGCCGTAAGATCAGGAATACCAAGCTCGAACCAGTAGACCGGGTTCGGCAGCTTCTTGGCCGACGCGTTATGAAGCATCCCGCGTATCCATTTCCGCAACTCGCGCTGGAAATCGGAATTCCCAACGTCGAACCCATTCCTCCAGCCGTTCTTTCGCTTGGCCTCGACGGCATATTTGCGCCCGTCTGGGAAGGTCGCGATGAACTCCGGCTTCCGGTTGTCGCCTTGGACTTCCTCAGCACCCTCGACAGCCGCGCCAGCGACCGCAAATGCAGATTCCACCAATGTCTCATAACAAGCGGCATCGAAATCGTTGGCTTTTCTCAGCCGCGCGATCAAATTGTTCTGAGGCTTGTCATTGTGCTCGATGAGATAGAGGGCATAGGCAAACCTGTTTAATGCCGCTGTTCCACCACGGGTCTTTAGCGGCTGGCCCGCTCCTATGCTCTTTCGCGCGTCGTTAAGCTGGCGCAGCCATCGAATGACGGGATGGTGTGGCATGTTTTTCGAGGCGTCAGAGCCCCACGCTGGAGTCATTACCCGCTTCATGTTGTCGAGCAAGAAATCGGGGAAGTAACCCCATTTGCGGAAGTAGGCCAGCGTTGTTCCAACCTGCACAAATCGGATGCCGTCAACTTCGGCAGTGATGATCGGCCGGCCGTATCCTTGTTGCTTCTTGCGCAGCATCTCCGCAGCCTCGTTTCTCTTTTTCATCAGATCAACAATGTGCGGAGGAATTTCGACGGCATCTTCGGCCTGGAGTGAGCCGTGGCAACGCTTGAATTTCCTGCCACTGTTGCAGGGGCAAGGAGCGTTGCGGCGAATCCCTTTGAAAATCTTCGGATCAAATTCCATGCCGAAGCATAGCACGGATTCTCTGTCTCCCTGTAATGAAGACAAGATCGCCTGTTGGCCGATAGCGAACGTATCCCCGTTGTGCGCCGCGGTGCCTATTCTAATGAATAAGGGCTGTTGACCCTTGCTACAAACGCCGCTACAAACGCCCTCACCTTGGCGATGAAAAAGACTAATGAAATCAATGGTTCGGAGCGCTCGCTGGCGTTTCTTCTCGACCGCACCATCTTCTCTCAAGAACAATCTAAAACTCTTTCCCCGCAAGGGGTTGAAGCTATTTCTTGATTAGAGACATTCACTTCTCATCAATGCAAGACAAGCAAAACGCGCCCTTCATCGAAGAGCGCGCCGATAGAAAGTCGTTTTTCCGTTTAGCTTTTGCCGATTTCGGAAAGGATCGCGTCGCTGTGCTCTCCAAGCTTTGGCGAGCGTCTGTCGAGCTTCAGTTCGGCATCGGAGAAGCGAATGGGCGTCCGTAAGCCGGGAACCCCTTGCGGGTCGATCTTCATCGCCCTCGCCTCAAATTGCGGGTCTGCGAACACATCGGCGACCGTATTGATCGGGCCGGCGGGCACGCCGATTCTCGCGAGTTCAGCCAGAAGATCGTCGCGCTTCCACGTCCGCGTCTTTTCTTCCAGAAGGGCGGTCAATTCAGCGCGGTTGGCGACACGCGCCGAATTGCTGGTGAAACGCTCGTCGGCCGCGAGATCGCCAATGCCGAGCAATGAAGTCAGCTTGCCGAATTGTCCGTCATTGCCGCAGGCGATGATGAAATAGCCGTCGGAAACCGGCAATGTCTGATAGGGCGCGATGTTCGGATGCGCATTGCCCATGCGCTTCGGCGATATGCCTGACGCCAGATAGTTCATCGCCTGATTGGCAAGCACTGCCGACATGCAGTCGAACAGCGCCATATCGATATGCTGGCCGGTGCCGGTGCGCTCGCGCATGATGAGCGCCGACTGGATCGCAATCACGCTATAAAGCCCGGTAAAAATGTCGGCAAAGGCCACGCCGATCTTCTGCGGCTCGCCTTCGGGATCGCCGGTGAGGTCCATGATGCCGCCCATGCCCTGGATCATGAAATCATAGCCTGCGCGCTCCGCGTAAGGTCCGGTGTGGCCGAAACCGGTGATCGAGCAATAGATCAGGCGTGGGTTGACGGCCTTCAGGCTCTCGTAATCGAGGCCGTATTTGTCGAGCCCGCCAAGCTTGAAGTTTTCGATAACGACATCTGCCTCTGCCACCAGCCGGCGCACCAGTTCCCTGCCCTCGTCGGTGCGGAAATCCGCTGTAATCGAGCGCTTGCCGCGATTGCAGGCGTGGAAATAAGCGGCTGACTGTTCGCCTTCCACATCGATGAAAGGCGGTCCCCATTTACGCGTATCGTCGCCTTCGGGGCTTTCCACCTTGATAACGTCAGCTCCAAGATCGGAAAGCGTCTGCCCTACCCATGGCCCTGCAAGAATGCGCGCCAGTTCTACCACCTTGAGACCGTCAAGCGGTGTATTCTGCATGATGTAACCTTTGTAAAAAAGCCCGCCCGCGAACTGCGAACGGGCCCGAATGGAAGGCTGGCGGTACAGCGATCAGAAGAAAGCCTGAATACCGGTCTGGGCGCGGCCCAGGATCAGCGCATGAACGTCATGCGTGCCTTCATAGGTGTTCACAGTTTCCAGATTCTGCGCGTGGCGCATGACGTGGTATTCGATCTGAATACCATTGCCGCCATGCATGTCACGGGCCTGGCGCGCAATATCGAGCGCCTTGCCGCAATTGTTGCGCTTGACGATGGAAATCATTTCCGGCGCCATCTTGCCGTCGTCGAACAGACGACCGACGCGCAACGAAGCCTGAAGGCCGAGCGCGATTTCGGTCTGCATGTCTGCCAGCTTTTTCTGGTAAAGCTGCGTGCCGGCCAGCGGCTTGTTGAACTGCTTGCGGTCAAGGCCGTACTGACGGGCACGGAACCAGCAATCTTCCGCAGCGCCAAGCACGCCCCAGGAAATGCCGTAACGGGCGCGATTGAGGCAGCCGAAGGGACCCTTGAGGCCGGAGACATTCGGCAGAAGCGCATCTTCCGAGACTTCGACGCCGTCCATGACGATTTCGCCAGTGATCGAGGCGCGCAGCGAAAGCTTGCCGCCGATCTTCGGCGCGGAAAGGCCCTTCATGCCCTTTTCAAGCACGAAGCCGCGAATGGCATTGTCATGCGCTGCAGACTTTGCCCAGACGACGAACACATCGGCGATCGGCGAGTTCGAGATCCACATCTTCGAGCCTGTGAGGCGATAGCCCCCGTCGATCTTTTCGGCGCGGGTCTTCATGCCTGCTGGGTCGGAACCCGCATCAGGCTCGGTCAGGCCGAAGCAGCCGATCAGCTCGCCGGAGACAAGGCCCGGAAGATATTTCTTGCGCTGTTCGTCCGAGCCATAGGCATAGATCGGATACATCACGAGCGACGACTGCACGCTCATCATCGAACGATAACCGGAATCGACACGCTCGACCTCGCGCGCCACCAGACCATAGGCAACATAGCCCGCATTGGCCGCGCCGTACTCTTCAGGAAGCGTCACGCCCAGAAGACCGGCCTGCCCCATCAGGCGGAACAGCTCCGGATCGGTCGTCTCGTCCAGATAAGCCTTTTCAACGCGAGGCAGCAGAACATCCGTCGCGAAAGCCTTGGCCGAGTCGCGTATCATGCGCTCGTCTTCGGTCAGCTGGTCATCCAGCAGAAACGGGTCTTCCCAGCTAAAAGCCGCACGTGACATCAGTGTATTCTCCTCAATGAAAATTTGCAGGAAATATGAACCGTGCCTCGGTTCGGCGCAATCGACGTTTACTCATCGATCTATTCCATTTAGTAATGGATCATGACCTCAATATCACGCCGCCTGCTTCCTTCCACCAGTGCGCTTGCCGCTTTCGATGCGGTCGCGCGGCATGAAAGCTTTTCGGCTGCGGCCGAGGAACTGTCGCTGACGCAAGGCGCGGTGAGCCGGCAGATTGCAACGCTTGAAGAGCAACTAGGGACAGCACTGTTCGACCGCACCAGCCGCCATGTGGTGTTGTCGGATGCCGGACGCGCCTATCTAAAGGCCGTGGGTCCGGCGCTCGCGTCGATCCGCGCTGCCTCGCTGCAAGTCATGTCGCGGATGCGCGGCACCACGCTCAATCTCGCTTTCCTTCCCACATTCGGGACACGCTGGCTGATACCGCGCATTCCGCGTTTCGTGGCGAAATATCCCGATATCATCCTCAATTTCGCGACCCGTATCGGCCAGTTCGATTTTGATCGCGAAGGATTGGATGCGGCGATCCATATTGGCCAGCCGGACTGGCCCAATGCCGACAGCGTGTTCCTGATGGATGAAACGGTGGCGCCCGTGTGCAGCCCCGCATTTCTTCAACGGAACCCGGTTCAAGCGCCGAGCGATCTTCTGCCGCTTCCTTTGTTCAATATGGCCTCGCGCCCCGGCGCGTGGGATCACTGGTTCAAGAGCCTCGACATGGCTGCGCCGGTGTCTCCGGGCATGCGATTCGAGCAGTTTTCCAATGTCTCGCAGGCCTGCATTGCCGGTCTCGGCGTTGCGCTGATGCCGCTTTTCCTCATTCGCGCGGAGATTGAAAGCGGACAGCTTGTCGTTGCCTGTCCGCACACGGTCAAAAGCCCGAGCAGCTATTACTTTGTGACGCCGAAGGCTCGTTCGAGCACTCCGGCGGTATCGGCTTTTCGAGACTGGCTGCTGGCGGAAATCAAAAGCGAGCGGTCAGGCGATTGAGCGGCTTGCAATCTCGTATGAATGCAGGCGCTTCTTGTGGTCATGGATCATGCCGGTCAGCATCAGCTCATCGGCACCGGTGCTTTCAGCAAAGGCCTTGATGCCCTTCGCCACAGTTTCCGGCCCGCCGACCACGCGGCATGACAGCATCTGGCGCACGAGCGCCTGCGCTGCCGGATCGAGGCGTTCCGCATAGCCCTCGACTGGCGCCGGAAGCTTGCCGGGGCGACCGCTGCGCAAATTGACGAAAGCCTGTAGCTGCGAGGTGAAAAGATAGTTCGCCTCTTCGTCGGTGTCGGCAGCAATCACATTGAGACCCAGCATCACATAGGGCTTCTGCATATATTCTGACGGTTCAAACCGCTCGCGATAAAGCGCGATGGCGCGTTCCATCTCCGCAGGCGCAAAGTGCGACGCGAATGCGTATGGCAGGCCAAGCATGGCAGCAAGCTGCGCGCCAAACAGGCTGGAGCCAAGAATCCAGACCGGCACATTCAATCCTTCGCCCGGCACTGCGCGCACACGCTGGCCCGGTTCAGCCGGTTTGAAATAGTTCAGCAACTCGACCACATCCTGCGGAAAGGCGTTTGCATCGCTGTCGAGATTGCGACGCAGCGCATGGGCGGTGATCTGGTCGGTGCCGGGCGCGCGCCCAAGCCCGAGATCGATACGGCCCGGAAACAGGGAGGCCAGCGTGCCGAACTGTTCCGCAATCACCAAAGGTGAATGATTGGGCAGCATGACGCCGCCCGCGCCGACGCGGATTGTGGAGGTGCCGTTGGCGACGTAACCAATGACCACGGATGTCGCGGCACTGGCGATGCCCGGCATATTGTGGTGCTCGGCGAGCCAGTAACGGTGAAAGCCGAGCCGTTCGGCATGTTGCGCAAGTTCCAGCGTGTTGCGCAGCGACTGCGCTGCATCGCTACCTTCGGGAACGGGCGAAAGATCAAGAACGGACAAAGGTATCATACTGGCTCATATGGGTTGGAACGCCGCATTCGCAACGTCAGCAGAACAAAAAAGGGCGACCTATTTCTAGGCCGCCCTTTGTCGTTGGTTCAACGCAAGTTTCAGTGATGTGGCGCGGGGGCCGGTTCGCCGCCCTCGTCGGACGAGGCGACATACTCGCCTTCCACATCCTTCTTCGCGATGAAGGTGTAGAACATCGGCACCACGAACAGCGTGAAGATAGTGCCGATCACGATGCCGGTGAAGATCACCAGACCCATCGAGTAACGAGCTGCCGCACCCGCACCCGTGGCGATAATCAGCGGCACAACGCCAAGCGCCATGGCTGCCGTGGTCATCAGGATCGGACGCAGACGGGTTTCAGCCGCGACGATGATCGCATCCCGGCGCGACAGACCATGCAGGCGGCGCTGCTGATTGGCGAATTCCACCATCAGAATGCCGTGCTTGGTAATCAGCCCGACAAGGGTGATGAGACCGACCTGCGTATAGATGTTCAGCGTGCCGAGACCGATATTCAGCGGCACGATTGCGCCGAAGATCGACAGCGGAACCGACATCATGATGATGAACGGATCGCGGAAGCTTTCAAACTGCGCCGCAAGCACCAGATAGATCACGATCACCGCGAGGCCGAAGGCGATCAGGATCGTGTTGCCCTGCTCCACTTCCAGACGCGACTGGCCGGAATAATCCAGGAAGAAGCCTTCCGGCATCTTGGACTTGGCTAGGTCGACCAGTGTTTGCAAGCCCTGCCCGGTGGTGACGCCCGGCAGAGGCAGCGCCGAAATCGTCGCCGAATTCAACTGGTTGAACTGTTCGATAGCCGCAGGCGAAGCGTTCTGGCTGATCGTGATGACCGAAGAGAGCGGGATCATCGAGCCGGAAACACTGCGCACATAGAAGTCGCCCAGCTTTTCCGGGTTCGAACGATAGCTGTCCGGCACCTGCGTGATGATGTCATAGCTGTTCGAATCGCGGTCGAACTTCGCGACGGATGCACCGCCGGTCAGGAGACCCAGTGTCGAACCGATATCGCTGATCTGCACGCCCAACGTCGCCGCCCGGTCACGGTCGATGGTGATCGTGATCTGCGGTGCGTTGAAGGACAGCGAGTTCTGCACGATGATGAACTGGCCGGATGCCTGCGCCTCGTTCTTGATTTCCTCGGCAAGCTCGAAAACCTGATCGGCCGGGCCGGTCGATTGCAGAGCAATGGAGATCGGCAGGCCGCCGCCCGTTCCCGGCAGGGATGGAGGCGCGAAGATGAAGGCTTCAACACCTGCGACCTTGGAGATCCGTGCGGTCAGGTCTTCCTGAATCTGCTTCTGCGAACGGGTACGTTCGTTCCAGTCGTTCAGCACCCAAAGCGCGATACCCGATGTCGTGCCACCATCCATGCCGACGATCTGGAAGCGGGTCTTCAGTTCAGGAAGATCCTTGGTCAGTTCGTCGATCTGTTCGGCGTAGAGGTTGGTATAGGCCGAGGTTGCATATTGCGGAGCCTGGAACATCGAGAACAGCGCGCCGGAATCTTCTTCCGGTGCCAGTTCGCTCGACGTGTTCATGAACAGGAAGCCCGTCAGGCCCATCAGCGCTATGACGATCATCAGCGTGATGCCGCGATAGTTGAGCGAGTTGGAAACGCGGCGGTGATACCATTTCTCGAAACGCGAGAAGGTCCGGTCGATGAACATCTGGAACCGGGTCTGGTCGCCGTGCTTGAGCATGCGCGCGCACATCATCGGCGAAATGGTCAAGGCGGCCACACCGGAAATGATAACCGCGCCAGCCAGCGTGAAGGCGAATTCGCGGAACAGAGCGCCCGTCAGTCCGCCTGTGAAGCCCAGCGGTGCGAACACCGCCGCCAGCGTGATCGTCATGGCGATGATCGAGCCGGTGATTTCCTTCATGCCCTTGAACGCGGCATCCATGGGCCGGAGGCCCTCCTCGATATGCCGGTGAATGTTCTCCAGAACCACGATGGCGTCATCGACCACAAGACCGATGGCGAGAACCATGGCGAGCAGCGACAGGAGATTGATCGAGAATCCGAGCACATAAAGGAAGAAGCACACGCCGATCAGCGAAATCGGAATCGTGACGATCGGAATCAGCACCGAGCGGAACGAGCCGAGGAAGACGATGATGACCAGAATGACGATAGCCACGGCTTCGCCGATGGTCGTGAAGACTTCCTTGATCGAAGAGCTGATCTGCTCGGTCGCGTCGTAAACCAGAACGAGCGACATACCTTCCGGCAGCGACGCCTGGATGGACGGCAGCTCCTTACGGACGGCAGCGGCCATATCGATTGGATTTGCCGCCGGTGTCGGAAAGACGCCGAGGAACGTACCAGCCGAGCCGTTGAACGAAACGATGGTGTCCGTGCTTTTCGCTGCCAGTTCGACCCGCGCCACATCGCGCAGACGAACCACATCGTCACCGGAAGCCTTGATAGGCATCGCGCCGAAGGCTTCCGGGGTCTGCAAGGTCGATTTCAACGTGATCGAAGACGCGACATATTCATTCTTCGTCGTGCCCGGCGCCGACAGGAAATTGGAGGCATTGATCGCCGCCAGAACCTCCGGTGCCGTGATCTGGCGGGCCGCAAGCTGGATCGGATCGAGCCAGACGCGCATCGAATAAACCTGACCGCCCAGAATTTCAGCCTTTGCAACGCCCTGAATTGTGGACATGCGCGGCTGGATGACGCGCTCCAGATACTCGGTGATCTGTTCGCTCGTCATGTTCGGGTTCTGCGCCGCCAGATACATGGTGGCGAAGTTCTGACCCGTACCCTTGACGATAACCGGATCGTCGGATTCGTCCGGCAGGTCGCCGCGAACCTGATTGACCTTGGCGATGACTTCCGTCAGCGCCGCATCCGGATTTGCGCCAAGCTTCATCTGCACGGTCACGGTGCTCGAAGACGGACGGCTTGAGGACGTCACATAGTCGATGTTTTCGGTCGTCGCGACGGCTTCGGCGATCGGTGCGGTGATGAAGCCCTGAATGAGATCGGCGCTCGCACCGGCATAGGTGGTCGTTACCGTAATGACGGTTTCGTCGACCTTCGGATATTCGCGCACCGTCAGCTGCGCGATACCTTGAAGGCCCAACAGAATGATCATGAGGGCGACCACCGTGGCAAGCACGGGGCGCCGGATGAAGATATCGGAAAAGCTCATCTTGATCGCCTATTGCTTGCCAGCCGGCTGGTTGGCCGGAATCGGGTTGACGGTGTTGTCGATTTTCACCGGAACACCGGGCGAAAGCCGGTTCTGACCTGCCGTGATGATGATGTCGCCAGCCTTGAGGCCGCTCGTCACTTCAACAAGACCGGAATAACGGCGTCCAAGCTTGATGAAGACCTGCTGCGCAACCTGCTTTTCGCCGTTTTCCGGCTTGGCATCGGTTGCGGGAGCCTTGGCGGCATTGTCGCCTTCGGCAGCCTTCGCACCTTCCTGCTTCTGTTCCGGACGGACTGCATAGACATAATCGCCGTAAAGGCTGGAGATGATTGTGGTCTGCGGAAGAGCAATGACATTGTTTTCTTCCGGCAGCTCGACGCGAACCTGAACGAACTGTCCCGGCGTCAGCTTGTGATCCGGATTCTGGACTTCGGCACGCACGGAAACGAGACGGGTCGCGGGATCGATCTTCGGATCGATACCGACAATCTTGCCGGTAAAGTCGAGCGCCTCCGCGCTCGAGCCGACCTTGACGGTCTGTCCGAGCTTGATTGACGTCACGGACTGTTCGGGAACCGTGAAGTCGATACGCATCACATCCGTGTTCTGCAGCGTGGCGATGACCGTGCCAGGCGTCAGATACTGGCCGAGATCGACCTTGGAAATGCCGATGACGCCAGAGAACGGCGCCTTGACGGACTTCTGGGCCAGCGTCGCACGCATTTTTTCAACGCGAGCGCTTGCTGCATCGGCAGCCGAAGCGGTTGTGTCGACGTTCGACACAGCGCCAACACCGCGTGTACGCAGCGTATCGGCACGCTTCAGGTTCTGCCGGGCAAGAACGGCTTCAGCTTCGGCGGCAGCGAGGTCGGCCTTCTGAATGCTGTCTTCCATCTGAAGCAGCAGGTCGCCTTCCTTGACTTCCTGATTGGCCTTGAAGTTGATCTTCTGCACCACGCCGTCCAGCTGCACGGTCAGGTCGACACCATTAAGCGCATTGGCCGTGCCAATCGCTTCGATGCCCGGCCTCCACACGCCCGGCTCCACCGTGACAGTCGAAACCGTCTGGGCGGGCTGCTGCATGTTGGCGAAAAAGTCCTTGATCGCCTGTGATCGGAACAGGTTAAAGCCTACGAGGCCTCCAACGACGATCACGAGGAATATTATTGCCAGTATAAGGCGCTTGATCATTGCGGATGCACTCCAGATGGCTCCCTGATCGATCAGGGTTGGGGGATTGGCCGCGGCGCCTTCTTTCGCATTCACGCAAAGGTCGCGCGTATTTTACTTGAATGAAAGTGGCGAATAACTGTACCGTCCAGACGGTATTGTCAACACTCGAACTGTCAGGAGACACCAGTAAGTTGCCAACTAAAAAGAAAGTCTCGTCGCGCGAACGTATTTTGCGCGCTGCTATCGAGCTTGCCCGTGAGATCGGCCCTGCTCACCTCTCTCTCGATGCCGTAGCAGCCCGTGCGGGGCTTTCAAAAGGCGGATTGCTTTATACTTTTCCGACCAAGGCCAAACTGCTCGAAGCGGTGGTCGAAGAATATATGAAAGAACATGAACGCGCCATGGAGGTTCAGGAAACGCTTCAGAAAGGCGATAAAAACCGCGTGGCGCGGGCTTTTCTGGATGTTTACCGGGTGCAAGCCGATGACGAGCCGCCAGCTTGCGGCGTTCTTGCCGCGCTTGCCGAGGACCCCGGCTTCATGGTGCCGGTCCGGCAATACCACCGGGCTTTTCTCGACCGCATGATCAAGGATACCACCGACTCCGATACGGCCCTGATTGTCTTTCTGGCAGTCGCCGGTCTGGAATGCTCCAAATTGATGGAATGTGAAATTCTGGACGATGAAGAGCAACGCGCCGTACTCTGCCGTCTGGAGAACATGCTGACAGAAAGCTGACAGCACGTCCTTTCTCTTCTAAATTCGCGAATCAGAGCGGGGGCAAGTCGCCCCTCGCCCATCCTTCCGAGGTTTCGGCGGCGAAATTGGTGAAGCGGCCGTCAGCGATTGCCGCGCGGATACCCTTCATCAAATATTGATAGTAGGCAAGGTTGTTCCAGGTAAGCAGCATTGCGCCGAGCGCTTCCCCGGATTTCACCAGGTGATGCAGATAGGCGCGGCTGTAGTCGCGTGATGCCGGGCAATCCGATTCCGGATCGAGCGGGCGATGGTCGTCCGCATGGCGCGCATTGCGCAAGTTGACCTTGCCGAAGCGCGTGAATGCCAGACCGTGACGCCCTGCCCGCGTCGGCATAACGCAATCGAACATGTCGATGCCGCGGGCGACCGACTTGAGGATATCGTCCGGCGTGCCGACGCCCATCAGATAGCGCGGCTTTTCCGATGGCAGGATCGGGCAGACGACTTCTAGCATGTCGAGCATGACCTGCTGCGGTTCGCCGACCGCAAGGCCGCCCACAGAATAGCCCTTGAGGTCCATGGCCTTCAGCGCTTCCGCCGATTTTTCGCGCAGGCGTGCCACGTCGCCGCCCTGGACGATGCCGAACATCGCCTTGCCCGGCTGGTTGCCGAAAGCGACCTTGCAGCGTTCGGCCCAGCGCAGCGACAATTCCATTGCCCGCTCGGTGTTCTTTTCCGGCGAAGGCAGTGCCACGCATTCATCGAGCTGCATCTGAATGTCGCTATCGAGCAACCCCTGAATCTCGATGGATCGCTCCGGCGTCATTTCATAAGGCTTGCCGTCGATATGCGAGCGGAATGTCACGCCATTTTCGTCGAGCTTGCGCAGTTGCGCAAGCGACATGACTTGAAAACCACCGGAATCGGTGAGGATCGGGCCTTTCCAGCCGCCGAACTCATGCAGGCCGCCAAGACGCGCCACGCGTTCGGCACCGGGCCGCAACATTAGATGATAGGTATTGCCAAGGATAATATCCGCACCAAGTTCTTTCACCTGGTCCATATACATGGCCTTGACCGTGCCAGCAGTGCCGACCGGCATGAAGGCAGGCGTGCGAACCACGCCGCGCGGCATGGAAATTTCACCCTGACGAGCAGCGCCGTCTGTCGCCAGCACCTTGAATTCGAAGTTTTCGGTTGTCATGCGCTGTCTTTAGCTTTGTCGGCTCGCTCTAGCAAGCTACCGTCACCATAGGAATAGAAGCGATAGCCGTTGCTGATGGCGTGGTCGTAGGCGGCGCGCATCGTCTCAAGTCCGCTGAAAGCCGAAACCAGCATGAACAGCGTCGAGCGCGGCAGGTGGAAATTGGTCATCAGCAGATCGACTGCACGGAACTTATAGCCGGGGGTTATGAAAATATCGGTCGCACCGGACCATGGACGGATGACGCCGTCCTCGCCAGCAGCACTTTCGATCAGGCGCAGCGACGTCGTGCCCACGCAGACTATCCTGCCGCCCCGCGCGTGCACGGCGTTGAGCGCATCGGCAGTGCGTTGCGACACATGGCCGATTTCCGAATGCATCTTGTGATCGGCCGTGTCGTCGGCCTTGACGGGCAGGAAAGTCCCCGCCCCCACATGCAGCGTCACGAAATGTTCTTCAACGCCCTTGGCTTTGATCTTTTCCAGAAGCTCCGGCGTGAAATGCAAACCGGCGGTTGGGGCCGCGACCGCACCTTCTTCGCGCGCATAGACTGTCTGATAGTCCTTGCGGTCGCGCTCATCTTCGGCGCGCTTGGATGCGATGTAAGGCGGCAGCGGAATGTGCCCGACCGAGGCAATCGCCTCATCCAGCAGGGCGCCGGAAAGATCGAACACCAGAAGCGCCTCGCCTGCATCGCCCTTTTCCGCCACGGTGGCATCGAGCGTGCCGAGGAAGCAGCTTGATCCCGAATGGCCGAAACGGATGCGGTCGCCCTCTTTCACGCGCTTGGCCGGACGCAGGAATGCCTTCCAGCGGTCAGGGCCGGTGCGCATATGCAGCGTTGCGCTGACTTGCGAAATATTGCCCTCACGCTCGCGCATGCCTTCAAGCTGTGCGGGAATGACCTTTGTGTCGTTGAACACGAGCGCATCGCCCGGTTGCAGCAGATCAGGCAATTCGAATACCTGTCGATCCTCGAATGGCTGACCGGGACGGACACGCAACAGCTTGGCGTGGTCACGCGGCTCAACCGGGCGCAGAGCGATGCTCTCTTCCGGCAAATCGAAATCAAAAAGATCAACACGCATGGAGAACCTCAAGAGCATTTCCAGCAAAAGTGCGAAGCGCCTACGCGAGGAAATCAGTTCACTGGACTGATTTCTGATCCCGCTTCGATGCGTAGGACAATGCGGTAAACGAATCACGGCCCCGGCATGAACCGGAGCCGTAATTTCTCATTGGAACAGGCAGGATCAGATGTCGGCAGCGATACGCGCCGTCACGATCTGGTCCGGATCGGCAACAGGTTCGCCGCGCTTGATCTTGTCGACATTGTCCATGCCTTCGATGACCTGACCCCAGACGCTGTACTGGCGGTCGAGCCACGGAGCATCGGCAAAGCAGATGAAGAACTGCGAATTGGCCGAATTCGGGTTGGCGGAACGCGCCATCGAAGCCGTGCCGCGCTTGTGCGGCGTGTTGGAGAACTCGGCCTTCAGGTCCGGCTTGTCCGAACCGCCCATGCCAGCGCGCGAGCCGTTGAAATGAGCGCCGCCCGTCTTGCCGAACTTCACGTCGCCGGTCTGTGCCATGAAGCCGTCGATCACGCGGTGAAACACCACGCCATCATATGCGCCTTCGCGAGCCAGTTCCTTGATGCGCGCCACATGATCCGGCGCCAGGTCCGGATAGAGTTCCAGAACAACATTGCCCTTGGTGGTTTCCAGAACGAGCGTGTTTTCAGGGTCTTTGTAAGCCATTGGGCCTCTCCTTGCATTTACTTTTTGGCGGCCTGAAGCGTGGCCTTGATGATCTTGTCCGGGTTTGTCACGGCGCCATTATCGGCTTCGCTGCCCTTCTTTATCTTGTCGACGACATCCATGCCGCTGACAACCTTGCCGACCACCGTATACTTGCCGTTGAGGAAGGAGCCGTCCGCAAACATGATGAAGAATTGCGAGTTGGCCGAGTTCGGGTTCTGGCTGCGGGCCATGCCGACCGTTCCGCGCACGAAGGGTTCCTTCGAGAATTCTGCCGGAATATCCGGATAGTCCGAGCCGCCGGTGCCGACGCGTGAAGCATCGAAGTTCTTGTCCATGTTGCCGAATTTCACATCGCCGGTCTGGGCCATGAAGCCCGGAATAACGCGATGGAAAGCAACGCCGTTATAAGCGCCTTCACCGACCAGCTTTTCGATCTGGGCGACGTGTTTCGGGGCAAGATCGGGACGAAGCTGGATGGCCACGTCGCCGTCTTTCAGCTTGAGAACCACGGTGTTTTCGGCATTGGCTGCAGAAGCCGTCTGGACTGCACCTTGTGACAGCGCGAAGAAAGCGGCAGCAGCAAACGCTGAGCGAATGAAAGACATGATCGAAAAACTCCCTGTGGTCAGGATTTGAATTTGGCGTTCAAGGCGGCAGAGACAGCCGCAGGAACGAAAGGTTTTATATCTCCGCCCATGGAGGCAATCTGGCGAACCAATGTGGCGGTAATCGTGCGAACAGCCGGGTCCGCCGGGAGAAACACGGTCTGCAATTCCGGCGCCATGGTGCCGTTCATGCCTGCCATCTGCATTTCATAGTCGAGATCGGTGCCATCGCGCAAACCGCGCACCATCAATTGAGCGCCGTGCTGGCGCGCCGCATCGATAACCAGCCCGTCGAAGGAAATGACGGAAACCCGGTCCGCATCCTTGCCAAGAACAGACTTGCAGCTTTCGCCGATGAGCGCCACACGCTCCTCGAAGGTGAAGAGAGGCTTTTTGCCGGGGTGAACGCCAATCGCGACAATGACCTCATCGGCAAGGCGCAGGGCACCTTTGAGGACATCCATATGGCCGTTCGTCACCGGGTCGAAGGAACCCGCATAAATCGCGATTGTCATTTCTTCCAGCTAGCCTTTTCTGACGGTATTTTCAACAAGAACCACAGCGCTAAGAAAACAGAAACCATGAAAACAGATGAACGCGATATGAACCGCGATTTCACGACAAGTTCACAACCGATTTACCAAGATGGGCGCAAGTTCGGTGCAACCTTTTCGCTTCTGAAGCGTATGTATGTCGAAAGGATAACACGATGATGATCTTTCTTCTGGCATTATCCATGATGGTCGCGATGGCTGCCTCGGCAATCATACTGCTTCTTGAAGAGAACGAAGCCAAGCGCCAGCGCGTGCGTCAGGTCGCATTCGATATCAACAGCCTGCGCAACATGCGCTCGCGCTGAGTATCAACGGTCGAGTTCGCGCTCAAGCGTTGGAGCTCGCTGCCAAAGAGTTTCGGTGATCGCCAATTCCTCCAGTCTTGGCATCTGAAAAAGGCCGATGGTTCCCGCCATCGGCCTTTTTCATTGTTCAGAACAAAGAGCCGTGCTCCTTGTTATTCTTCAGTGCCGCCCGACGGTGCTGCGCTTTCGGAAGCAGCTTCACCCTCGGTGCCGTTTTCTTCATCGCTATCCGTTTCGGATATACGCTCGACCGAAACGACCTTCTCGCCGTCTGCGGTGTTGAAGATCGTGACGCCCTTGGTGGAACGCCCGGCAATGCGGATACCGTCAACCGGCACGCGGATAAGCTGTCCGCCATCGGAAACAAGCAGGATCTGATCGCTTGCCTCGACCGGGAACAGGGCGACAAGCTTGCCGATCTCGTCGGTCTTCGACGTATCGGTGGCACGGATGCCCTTGCCGCCACGGCCCGAAACGCGGAACTCGTAGGAGGAGGAGCGTTTGCCGTAACCATATTCGCTGACGGTCAGCACCGTCTGCTCGCGTGCTTTCAGTTCCTGATAGCGCTCTTCGGAAAGCTCGGCGTCAGTACCGACTTCCTCGCCGACCACCACGATATCATCCGCGTCATCCGCGCCCTGCGCGCGACGTTCGGCAATCGAACGCTTGAGATAGGCCGAGCGCTCAGCGGCGTCGGCATCGACGTGATGCAGGATCGCCATGGAGATGACCTTGTCGCCATCCGCCAGATTGATGCCGCGCACGCCGATGGAGTTGCGGCCTGCGAAGACGCGCACATCGGTCACGGGGAAACGGATGCACTGGCCACCGGCGCAGGTCAGAAGCACGTCGTCGAATTCCGTACAGGTATCGACCGAGAGGATTTCATCGCCCTCGTCTTCGAGCTTCATCGCGATCTTGCCGTTGCGGTTGACCTGAACGAAGTCCGACAGCTTGTTGCGGCGAACCGTACCGCGCGTCGTGGAGAACATGACGTCGAGGTTTGCCCAGCTATCCTCGTCTTCCGGCAGCGGCATGATGGTGGTGATGCGCTCGCCCTGCTGCAATGGCAGCATGTTGATGAGCGCCTTGCCACGCGACTGCGGCGTGCCAACCGGCAGGCGCCAGACTTTCTCCTTGTAGACAATGCCACGCGAGGAGAAGAACAGAACAGGCGTGTGCGTGTTTGCCACGAACAGGCGCGTGACGAAATCCTCGTCCTTCGTCGCCATGCCGGAGCGGCCCTTGCCGCCGCGGCGCTGCGCACGATAGGTCGTCAGCGGCACGCGCTTGATGTAGCCTGCATGGCTGACGGTTACGACCATATCCTCACGGGCGATCAGGTCTTCGTCATCCATTTCGGCGCCGCCGAAACCGATTTCGGTGCGGCGTGGCGTTGCGAACTCGTCGCGAACCGCGATCATCTCTTCCTTGACGATATTCATCACGCGCAGGCGCGAACCGAGAATGTCGAGATAGTCGCGGATTTCCTCGCCGATCTTGTTCAGCTCGTCAGCCACCTCGTCGCGGCCGAGCGCAGTCAGGCGCTGCAAACGCAGATCGAGAATGGCACGCGCCTGTTCCTCGGAGAGATTATAGGTGTTGTCGTCGTTCAGCGTGTGGCGCGGATCGTCGATCAGACGGATCAGCGGCGCGACATCGGCTGCGGGCCAACGGCGTTCCATCAACTGCTCGCGAGCAGTCGTCGGATCGGGCGCGCGGCGAATGAGCGCGATCACTTCATCGATATTGGCGACAGCAATCGCAAGACCGACCAACACATGCGCGCGGTCGCGCGCCTTGTTGAGCAGGAACTTGGTGCGGCGCGTCACGACTTCCTCGCGGAAGACGACGAAGGCGCGCAGCATGTCGAGCAGGTTGAGCTGTTCCGGCTTGCCGCCGTTCAGCGCCACCATGTTGCAGCCGAACGAGGTTTGCAGCGGCGTATAGCGGTAAAGCTGGTTCAGCACCACATCGGCAACGGCGTCGCGCTTGAGTTCCACCACGACGCGATAGCCTTCGCGGTCGGATTCATCGCGCAGGTCGGAGATGCCCTCGATACGCTTGTCGCGCACCAGCTCGGCCATCTTCTCGATCATCGAAGCCTTGTTCACCTGATAAGGGATCTCGGTGATGACGATGGCTTCACGGTCGCCGCGCATCGGCTCGATGGTGGCGCGTCCGCGCATGACCACCGAACCGCGCCCGGTCGTGTAGGCGGAATTGATGCCGGCGCGTCCGAGGATGATGCCGCCGGTCGGGAAATCCGGCCCCGGAATGATTTCCATCAGTTCCGACAGTTCAATGGCCGGATTGTCGATCAGCGCAACGCAGCCGTCGATGACTTCGCCGAGATTGTGCGGCGGAATGTTGGTCGCCATGCCGACCGCAATACCGCCTGAACCGTTGACGAGCAGGTTCGGAAAGCGCGCAGGCATGACAACCGGCTCTTTCTCGCGGCCGTCATAATTGTCCTGAAAATCAACAGTATCCTTGTCGATGTCCGACAGGATGGTTTCGGAAAGCTTTTCCAGACGGCATTCGGTATAACGCATCGCCGCCGGGGGATCGCCGTCGATGGAGCCGAAATTGCCCTGCCCGTCGACCAGCGGATCGCGCATGGAAAAATCCTGCGCCATGCGCACGAGGGCGTCATAGATGGAAGCGTCGCCATGCGGGTGATACTTACCCATCACCTCACCGACAACACCCGCCGACTTGCGGTACGGGCGATTATAGGCAAGGTTCATCTCGTTCATGGCGTGGAGAATGCGGCGATGCACGGGCTTCAGGCCGTCGCGCACATCGGGCAGCGCACGGCTCACGATAACGCTCATGGCGTAATCGAGATAGGAGCGCTGCATCTCCTCGATAATGGAAATCGGTTCGATACCGCTAGGGCCGCCGTTTGGGCCACCATTCATATCGTCGGAACCGGGTGGAGGCGTTTGATCTGACACTATTCAGATTTCTTTCTCAACAGAATCGATAAAGTCACTTTATAACGGAAACCAGCAAAAAACGCCAATTTCACGACCTTTTCGGCAAGCTATTTCCGCACGTTAATTCAATGACTTAAAAGATATTCACATAAAGATTGGGCAAGGATGTTGCCCGACCTCGCGCTTTGCATCGACCATGTGCTCGTGATCGTCTACAATCCATGTATCCGATCGAGCATAACATGCCAACAGGAAGGGCGCGTGCAGCATGGGGTTCTACGACACGGTTTTCAGCGCCTTCGTCACCCTGCTTGTTACGATCGATCCGCCCGGACTGGCGCCGTTGTTCCTGGCGCTGACGCCGGGGATGGAGCGGCATCATCGCGGACAGGTGGCGCTTCGCGCCTCTATTATCGGCTTTATCGTGATGGCGCTCTTTGCCATTGCAGGCGCGCAGATACTCGGCATGTTCGGCATTACCATCGGCGCGTTCCGCGTCGCGGGTGGCCTTCTTCTGTTCTGGATCGCCTTTGAAATGATTTTCGAGAAGCGGACGGAGCGCAAGGAAAAGAGCGCCGAGGTTGCGATCACCAAGGACCATATCCGCAACATAGCCGCCTTCCCGCTCGCCATCCCGCTGATTGCCGGTCCGGGCGCGATTTCGGCTATTGTGCTCACCTCAAATTCCTTTGAAGGCGTGGGGCCGAAAGCGGCCCTTCTCGGCGTCATCTTCGTCTGCCTGTTCATCACCTATCTCGTGCTGCTGCTGGCAGAGCGCGTCGACCGGTTCCTTGGCGAAACCGGCCGTTCAATCCTGACCCGCCTTCTCGGCGTCATTCTGGCGGCGCTTGCCGTGCAGTTCGTGGCCGATGGCGTCAAGACGCTTATCACCGGTTAGGCGGATTTCTGCGCCTTCTTGCCGATCATGGCGTGGCGAAGCTTTGACGAGAACCAGTCGATCACGGCAACGGCAATCAGGATCATGACGATCAGGAACGAAACGTCCTGAAGGTTCAAAACCTTGATCTGCTCGGCCAGATGCGCGCCGATGCCGCCTGCGCCGACAATGCCGATGATCGTTGCCGAACGGGTATTCGACTCGAAGAAATAAAGCACCTGACTGCCGATCAATGGCAGAACCTGCGGCAGGACGCCGAAGCGATAGCCATGCAGCCTGCCGCCACCCGATGAGACCACGCCTTCGACCGGCTTCTTGTCGGCGCCCTCAATGGCTTCCGAGAACAGCTTGCCGAATGCGCCGAAATCCGAGCAGGCAATGGCGAGAATGCCGGCGAACGGCCCAAGCCCTACCACCGAAACCCAGATCAGCGCCCAGATCAGCATGTCCACGCCGCGAATGGTGTCGAGGAAGCGGCGAATGCCGAAATGCACGAATACATTGGGAATGATGTTCTTCGCCGCCAGAAAGCCGAACGGGAAGGCAAGGATCGCCGCCAGCAAGGTACCGAGATAGGCAATTGCCAGCGTTTCCATCATCGACCACAGATAAAGGCTGAAACGCCCGCCGGAGGACGGAGGCATCATCATCAAGGCGAAATCGCCGAGGCGACCGAGTCCGTTCAGAATCCGCAGCAGCGAAAAATCGAGCCAGTAAAAGGCGAACCAGACCGAGGCGATAAGGGCTACGGTCAAGATCGCCAGATTGCGCCATGTGCGGCCATTGCCGAACAGATCGGCATATTCGGCCCTCAGTTCTTTTTCGTGCGCCTGTGCCTCACGGGAGAGACTTTGTGCTACATCAGTCATGGTAATCTCCCAGTCTAGAGCATTTCCTGTTTTGATTGAATCATTGGAAATGCTCTATTTGTTTGTTTTTATCGCATGTCTTTGACCCGAAACCGGTTCCCACTTCCGGGAGACGTGCTCTAGCCAATACGGCCAAGAAGCGCGTGGCGAACTCGCTGTGTGACGAGATCGATGACGAAGATCGTCACGATGATAAGAAGCAGGATGGCGCTGACATCGCTGTAATAGAACTGGCGGATCGAGGTGAGCAGTTCCTGCCCGATGCCGCCCGCCCCCACAAATCCCATGACGGAAGCGCCGCGCACGTTGATTTCAAAGCGCAGCAGGCCATAGGAAGCAAAATTCGCGGCCACTTGCGGCAGCACGGCAAAGCGGATGACCTGCAGGCCGGAACCGCCGGATGCGCGAATGCCTTCCACCGGTCGCATGTCGATATTCTCGACGACTTCGGAGAACAGCTTGCCCAGCGCTCCTGTCGTGTGCAGCATCAGCGCCAGTACACCGGCCATCGGCCCAAGACCGAAGGCGATGACGAAAAGCAGCGCGAAGACGATTTCGGGAACCGTGCGCAACAATTCCAACCCGCGACGGACGACGAAGCGTACCGTGGAATTGGGGGCCATGTTTGATGAAGCCGCGAATGAGGCAGCGAAAGCAACGACTGCGCCGATCAATGTCGCCAGATAGGCGATCAGCAGCGTCTCGAACAGCATCTTCAGCCAGCCGCCGAGGTTCCAGTACCAGGCGGCGAGATCGCCCCAGAAATTGGCAATGGTCAGATCCGGCAGAATGCGGCCGAGATAGCTTGTGAAGCGAAATAGATTTTCGACCAATGTGCCGGGCCGAACATCGGCAACGACGGAGGCAGCAATAGCGACAAGGACAAGCGCAAGGAGAAGCGCGATACCGTAGAGCCGCCGTTTGCCGACTTCCCTGCGATAATCGGCAAGCAGGCTCTTTGCACCACTGCCGTCGAGTGAGGATACCGTCATGCGAGATTCCCTAACAAAAGTGCCCGAAGCTTTTGCGGCTTCGGGCACTTCAATTGTTCTACGGATCAGGACTTGCGAGCCTTGTCGTTGAACTTGAGCATTTCGATGATCGGCTCGTAGTCCTTGGCTTCGGTGGCTACGAATTCCTGATCCTTGCCGTCGGAAAGAGCATCAAAGCCAGCCTTGTCCTTCTTCGGCATGTCGAGGAAAGCCTGTTTGATGTCGGCCTTCAGCTGGTCCGGCAGGGTGCTGAGAACAGCGAACGGGCCCTCAGGAAGGAAGTCCGACTTGAAGATGATGCGGAAGTCGTCCTTCGTCAGTTCCTTGCCGTTGGCATCCTTCAGAACGCCGCGGCTGACCATGCGGGTCAGGTTGGAATCGTTTTCCGAGTTCCAGGAGTTGGCAGCGGCATCGGCGGTGCCCTGCGCCAGAGCGAGAACTGCGTTTTCGTGGCTGCCGGCGAAGAAGTTCTTACCGAAGAACGTATCGACGCTATAGCCTTCGCGGTTGAGGAAGAAGCGCGGCGCATTGTTGCCCGAAGTCGAGTTCGGATCGACGAGAGCAATGGTCTTGCCCTTCAGGTCGTCCATCTTCTGGTACGGGCTGTCGGCGCGAACATAAACGACCGAATAATAGCCGTTGACGCCGGTATCGTGGCGCTGGTTGACGAGCGGCGTGGTTTCGACGCCAGTCATGACGGCGCGGGCGTAGGACGCCGGGCCATAGAATGCGATCTGGATGTTACCGGCGCGCTGGCCTTCGATAACGGCTGCATAGTCGTTGGCGACGCGCAGCGTTACCTTGGTGCCGAGTTCCTTGCCGAGATAGGCAGCGAGCGGCGCATAGCGGTCGGACGTAGTCGAGGCGTTTTCCGCCGGGATCACGCCCAGAACGATTTCCGGGTAGTCCTTGCTCCAGTCAGCAGCCTGGGCATTGAAGGTCATCGTAGCGGTGAGCGCGACAGCCGCCAGAAAGGTTCTACGGTTAAGCATGAGTATCTCCTGTTAATCCCCGATTGGAGTGTATTTTTCCGACGTTCAGAGCGGGATGTCCTAAACTTGAAATGTCATCTCGCTTTGAGTTCGTTTGAGCATGATTTATCCGAAAACCGGTTCCCACTTTTCGGAATCATGCCCTAGGCGGAAAGCTGGCGCAGAACGGCTTCGGCCGACTGCGGAACTGGCATTGGCAACGGTTCGTCCTGCTGCTCATCGGCATCGATGACGTCAGCGGCTTCCATGCCGTAAAGGTCGCGAGCCGCCATTTCAGTCAGCATCGACGGCGTGCCCCGGAAGACGATCTTGCCGGCAGACATGCCGACCAGACGGTCGCAATAGCTGCGCGCAATATCGAGCGAGTGCAGATTGCAGAGAACCGTGATGCCGTATTCGCGATTGATGCGGCGCAAGGCGTCCATGACGCTGCGGGTGTTGCGCGGATCAAGCGATGCAATCGGCTCGTCTGCGAGAATGATGCGCGGCTGCTGCACAAGCGCACGGGCAATCGCCACGCGCTGCTGCTGGCCGCCCGACAGCTCGTCGGCGCGGTGCGCCGCAAGATGCGCAATGTCGAACTGCTGCAAGGCGGAAAGAGCGATCAGGCGTTCCTCATCGCTCCAGATGCGCAGAAGCGACTTCGGCGTCGAAACATAGTTCAGGCGACCCATCAGAACATTCGTCAGAACATCGAGGCGATCAACCAGATTGAAATGCTGGAAAATCATCGCGCATTGCGCGCGCCAGTCGCGCAGCGCCGAGCCCTTCAGGCCCGTGACGTCGCGACCGTCCCAGTGAATGGTCCCCTCTGAAGGCTCGACGAGACGATTGATCATGCGCAGAAGCGTCGACTTGCCCGCGCCCGAGCGCCCGATAATTCCCACAAACGTGCCCGGCTCGATTTCAAGGTCCACCCCCGAAACCGCCACCTTGTCATTATAGCGGCGCGTTATGTTTTTCAGTTGAAGCATGAATTCTTCTCCATTCATGCTCACTCTGAATTGCTTCCATGACACTGCAATGAAAGCATAATGACGTTTGTGTAAATTTACACGCCACTATAGAAAATCTAATCAAGCGATTGTTTTAACGCTGATTTCTTGCAGATGGTGCAGGAACGCGTTTGTGGATAGGCCGACTTCGCCGGAATTGTCTATTGTGACAACATCTCCCGCACCGTCATCGAAGCTGACTTCACGCGCAAGTCGCGCCGCGATTTCCTCGCGGCTTTCGCGACCGCGCGATGCGAGCCGTTCCGCCAGAACTTCCGGTCGGGCCGTTATTACCACTACCGAACGCGAGGCATAGAGCCTGCGGATATCGCTCAAGACCCGACGCGAGACATTGGCGATAACCACCGTTCCATCCGCGATTTCCCCCTCCAGCGATTTCGGCAATCCATAGCTCAAGCCATGCGCCTGCCAATGCAGGGCGAATGCACCCTCGCCCGCCAATTTCGCGAACGCCGCTTCGTCCAGACTGTCGTGATCTTCCGTTCCCGGCATTTGCGGGCGGGTGATGGTGCGACGCACGAAATGAAAACGCGTGTCGCCCGCAAGAGCCACACGCGCCGCATCCATGATCGTATCCTTGCCGGCCCCGCTGGGGCCGACAACGGCGACGAAACAGCCTTTCGGCCTGTTGGGTTGCATCTGCATCAAAGCACCCGTTCGCCTTCGCGCCACACCGTGCGGACAACCGGAATTGCGCCTTTCGGACGGACACGGACCAGATCGGCGCGCTTGCCGATGGCAATCTCACCGCGATCATCCATGGCCATGGCATCGGCAGGATTCTTTGTCACAAGGCGGATGGCATCGGGAAGCGCAATCGGTCGCTCGCCGGAAGCCAGACCGAAAGCCGACTGAATGAGACTGAATGGAATATAATCCGACGACAGGATATCGAGGCTGCCATTGTCCACCAGATCGCGCGCGGCAATATTGCCTGAATGCGAGCCGCCGCGTACGATGTTCGGCGCGCCCATCAGGATCGAAAGGCCAGCGCCCTTTGAAGCATTGGCGGCTTCCATCGTGGTCGGGAACTCTGCGATCCGCACGCCATGATCGAGCGATTCATCGACATGGGCACTGGTCGCATCGTCATGGCTCGCCAGAACGATGCCGCGCGTTGCCGCCAGCTCAGCAATGGCGCGCCGGTGTCTGGCGGAATAGGCGTCCGAATCCGCCATGCGCTTCTCACAATGCACCCGGAACTCCTCATCCGTGAGCTTCATCTTGCGCATGTAATAGGTGCGATAGCTCTCAAGATCAACGAATTGCCGCTGTCCCGGTGCGTGATCCATCAAGGATGCCAGTTTTACACGGTCGTCATCCGCGAAAAGCTCGAATGTCTCGAGGCAATCGGCAGAGGAAACTTCGCAGCGCAGATGCAGGAAATGGTCTGCACGCAGGCGATTTTCGCGCACGCCGCTTTCAATCGCGTCTGCAAGCATACGCATATCCTCGCCGACGAAATCGCGGTCATAGTCGGAGCCGACGCGCATCGCGTCGAATACCGTGGTGATGCCCGATGCCGCCACCTGCGCGTCATGCGCCTGCACGGCGGCATCGACATTCCAGCGCACTTTCGGGCGCGGCGCATAGTGGCTTTCAAGCTGGTCGGTGTGCAGTTCGATCAGGCCCGGAATGACGTAATCGCCATCCATGTCATCGCCGCCATTGGCGTTGCCCTGATCGATGGCCGCGATCTTGCCGTCACGGATCAGGATGGAACCGGAAACAATCTCGTCAGCGAGCACGATCCGCGCGTTTTTCAGAACGATTTCATTAGCCATTGGATAGCTCTTTCATCACCGCATTTGTGTTGGCGGCTGTTTCATATTTCGAGAGGAAGGCTTCGATATCGAGCGAGCGAAAATCGTCGAGCGCCTGACGCAGGCGATCATGGCTCCAGTCCCACCAGGCCAGACGGTCAAGTCGATTGCCGGTCGCAGCATCGAAGCGTTCGCGAATGAGACGCGCAGGCACGCCGCCCACAATCGTATAGGGCGCTACGTCCTTGCTTACCACGGCTCCGGCACCGACAACGGCACCATTACCAACCGTCACCCCCGGCAAGATGGTGGAGCCATGGCCAAGCCATGTATCGTGTCCGATCTTCACCGCATTGCCGCGACGCCACTGGAAAAACTCCGTCTCATCCTTTTCTTCCGGCCAGTAATCACCGGCGCGGTAGGTGAAATGATGCAGTGTCGGACGCCATGTCGGATGGTTGGTGGCGTTGATGCGCACGTGGCTGGCAATATTGGAAAACTTGCCAATCTCCGCACACCAGATTTCGCAGTCGACGCCAAGATAGGAATAATCTCCCAGCACGGTTTCCGAAACGCGGCTGCGCTCGCCAATCTCAGTATAGCGCCCGAGTGTGCTGCCGCTGACAATGGCCGTTTCGTGAACCAGCGGTTCCACCGAGAGCTTGGTCATGCCGCCGCCCTCGGAGAGAAAGCCGTTACATCGATGATCCGGTCAGCAACGACCGAGCGCACGTCCTCGTCGTGGAAGATGCCGAGCATGGCGACGCCCTGCTCCTTCTTGGTCTTGATGAGATCGACCACGACCGCGCGGTTCTTCGCGTCGAGCGAAGCGGTCGGCTCGTCGAGCAGCAATACCGGATGATCGGTGATGAAACCGCGCGCGATATTCACGCGCTGCTGTTCACCGCCGGAAAAGGTCGCTGGCGGCAAGGCCCACAGCCTTTCCGGAAGATTGAGCTGCGCCAGAAGTTCGCGGGCGCGGTTCAGCGCCGCTTCCCGATCAACGCCACGCGCAACGAGCGGTTCGGCCACCACATCGATTGCCGCGACGCGCGGCAGCGTGCGCAGAAACTGACTGACATAACCGATCGTATCGCGGCGCACGGCCAGCACTTCACGCGGATCGGCTGTGGCAAGATCCACCGTGCGGTCTTCATGGCGGATCAGGATCGAGCCGCCATTGACCGCATAATTCCCGTAGACCATTTTCAGGATCGAGCTTTTGCCCGCGCCTGAAGGTCCGCCAAGCACGGCGCATTCACCGGCGCGGAGTTCAAAATTGACGCCGCGCACGACCGGAAGTTCGATGCCGCCCTGCAAATGCATGACGAAGGTTTTCGTCACATCGGTGACGGCAAGCGGGGCTGATGTTTGCAACATAGGCATTTTCCACCTCACGCATGAAGTTCGGCTAATTTAGGAACAACATGCAATAAATATCTGTTTTAATTTACTAAACTTGCAGGATCGACGACACCAGCAGTTGCGTGTAAGGCGCCTGCGGGTCATCCAGCACGCGGTCGGTCAGGCCCTGCTCGACAATATGGCCGTCTTTCATGACCATGATGCGATGGGACAGAAGACGCGCAACGGCGAGATCATGCGTCACGATAATCACCGAAAGGCCGAGATCGCTGACAAGACCGCGCAGAAGGTCGAGGAGACGCGCCTGCACCGACACATCAAGGCCGCCGGTCGGTTCGTCCATGAAGACAAGCCGCGGAGCGGTCACCAGATTGCGGGCAATCTGCAAGCGCTGGCGCATGCCGCCTGAAAAGGCGCGCGGCTGATCATCAATGCGGTCAGAGGCGATTTCGACACGTCCGAGCCATTCGGTGGCCGTGTTGCGAATATTGCCATAGTGACGTTCACCGACCGCCATCAGACGCTCGCCGACATTGGCGCCGGCTGAAACCGTCATGCGCAATCCGTCTGCCGGGTTCTGGTGCACAAAGCCCCAGTCCGTCCGCATCAGGAAGCGGCGTTCCGCCTCGCCAATCTTGTAAAGATCGCGAAATTCACCGTCACGCATCCGGTATTCAACCGTGCCGGAAGTCGGTTCCAGACGGGTGGCCAGACTGTTCAGCAGCGTCGTCTTGCCGGAACCGGATTCCCCCACGATTGCCAGCACTTCGCCCGGCCACAGATTGAAGGAAATATCCGCGCAGCCACGGCGATTGCCATAGAATTTCGACAGGCTGTTCACTCTCAGTAGAGGTTGCTCGCTCATTGCGCGGCCTCCTTGTTTGCTGCCAGATGACCGAAATGGCCGTTGGCCTGACGGTCCTCACAAAAATCGGTGTCGGAACAGACGAACATCGAGCCACCGCGATCATCCAGCACGACTTCATCGAGATAGACACCCTTTGCCCCGCAAAGCGCGCAGGGTTCCTTGAACTTCTGCACCTCGAACGGATGATCCTCGAAATCGAGGCTCACAACATCCGTATAGGGCGGCACGGCATAGATGCGCTTTTCGCGACCGGCACCGAAAAGCTGCAAGGCGGGAGACATATGCATTTTCGGATTGTCGAATTTCGGCGTCGGCGAAGGCGCCATCACATAACGCCCCTCGATCATCACCGGATAATCATAGGTCTTGGCGATATGGCCGTGCCGCGCAATGTCTTCGTAAAGCTTCACGTGCATGAGGCCATATTCGGCGAGCGCATGCATCTTGCGCGTTTCGGTTTCACGCGGCTCCAGAAAACGCAACGGTTCGGGGATCGGCACCTGATAGACGATCACCTGCCCTTCGGTCAGCGGATATTCCGGAATGCGGTGACGAGTCTGGATGATCGTCGCCTCGCCCGTATGGGTGGTGACGGCGACATTGGCGGTTTTCTGGAAGAAAGCCCGGATGGAGACAGCATTGGTGGTGTCGTCGGCACCCTGGTCGATGACTTTCAGCACATCATCCGGCCCGATGATGGAGGCCGTCACCTGCACGCCGCCGGTGCCCCAGCCATAAGGCATCGGCATTTCACGGCTGGCAAACGGCACCTGATAGCCGGGGATCGCGATGGCCTTCAGAATGGCGCGGCGGATCATCCTTTTGGTCTGTTCGTCCAGATAGGCAAAATTGTAATTGGCCAGATCGCTCATTCTGCGGCCTCCTTTGCCAAACTTTCGGTGTCGGTGTTTGCTTGCTCATATTCCGCACGCATACGGCGGATGAGGTCGAGTTCGGCTTGAAAATCCACATAATGCGGCAGTTTCAGATGTTCGACGAAGCCGGTGGACTGCACATTGTCGGAATGGGAAATGACAAATTCCTCATCCTGCGCGGGAGCGGTCACATCCGTATCGAATTCGCGCACGCGCAGTGCACGGTCGCAGAGCGACATGGACATGGCCTTGCGCTCGCTCTGGCCGAACACCAGCCCATAGCCGCGCGTAAACTGCGGCGGCTGCTTGGCCGAACCCTTGAACTGGTTGACCATCTGGCACTCGGTCAGCTGCACGCGGCCAAGCGAGACGGCAAAGCCAAGCTCCGGCACGTCGAACTCGACTTCCACTTCGCCGATGCGGATTTCACCAACAAAGGGATGCGTGTTGCCATAGCCGCGCTGGGTGGAATAGCCGAGCGCCAGCAGAAAGCCCTCGTCGCCTCGCGCCAATGCCTGCAAGCGCAGGTCGCGCTCCATCGGAAATGTCCACGGTTCACGGGTCAGGTCGCCCGGCTCGTGCCCTTCCGGCAGCGAGCCATCGTCCTCGATCATGCCGTTGACGCCGAGAATATCGGTCACGCGTGGCGTTTCTTCCGGCTCCGCAGGGCGCAGTTCCGGTTCTGGCACCGTCACATCGCCTGCCAGATCGGGATCAAGCAGCCGGTGCGTATAATCGAAGGTGGGCCCCAGAAGCTGGCCGCCCGGCAGATCCTTATAGGTTGCAGAAATGCGGCGCTCGATCAGCATTTGCGCGGTTTCCATCGGGCGTGAATAGCCGAAGCGCGGCAAGGTGGTGCGATAGGCGCGCACCAGAAAGATCGCCTCGATCAGATCGCCGCGCGACTGGCGAACGGCCAATGCCGCCAGTTCACGGTCATAGAGCGAGCCTTCGGCCATGACGCGATCTACCGCCAGCGCAAGCTGCTCGGCAATCTGGTCGAGGCGAAGTGCTGGCACCGAACGGTCGCCACGGCGACGGTCATCGAGAAGACGGTGGGCATTGCGGATGGCTGTTTCGCCACCCTTTACAGCAACATACATTTTCAGCCCTCCAGAGCGGAAATCCGGGTTGTGCGGGGAAGTGCTGCAACAGCGCCGTCGCAGACCAGAACAAGATCAACGCCGAGTGGATATTGCGCCCCGTTCTCGCGCCATTGCCGGATGAAATCCTGCGGCAGTCCATCGACATGCAGCTTGCGCTCGCCATCGATGCCGGGGCCTTTCAGCAAAAGCCCCTGCCCGCTATTCAGCGACGCGACAGCCAGCACAACGGTTGTGGAACGATCGGGAAATTCCGGCTCGCCCTGCGAAAACTCCGCCAGCAGCGGCAGCAGCGATACGTCGCTGGCAAGCGCGAATTGCGCGGCATCGGCATTTTCGACACGCGGCGCGCCGGTGTGGAAAGTAAGCCAGGCGGTTGCATTTTCATTGGCCGCTATCGCCGCATCGCACCAGACTGTCGCATCATGGTCGAGCAGGGTTGCCGCGATAACACCCAGTTCCGGCGTCAGCGGCTGCGGCGGCGTGGCAGCTACGGCCAGCGAATAGATGCGGCCGGGATTGGCCATAGCGTGCATGATGGCATGAAAAACCGACTGCGCATCCGTCACCGGATTAGCCAGACCGCCTTCAAATGCTGAAGAAGAAGGAAGCATCAATTGTCTCCCCGAACCATTGTAAAGAAATCGACCTTGGTGGCGGCGGCTTCGCCGCGCCGTGTGGCATCAGCCTCGTCAAGCCGTGTGCGCAAAACATTCAGAACTTGCGTTTCCACCGCATCGCGGCGGCCTTCATCGAGCCAAAGCGCATCGAAGAGAGCGGCAAGGCGCGCCTTTTCCTGATCGCGGCCCAGCGCATAGGAGTGGCCGACCGAACCGTTGGAAAGCCGCACCGTGGCGCGGGTCACTGTTGCCTCACCAACATTGAAGGGAGCGCCGCCACCGCCGATGCGGCCGCGCAGCATCACGAGGCCGGTTTCCGGCCCGCGCAAAACCTCGAATTCCGGCTTGTCGGACCATGCCTGCCACAAGGCTTGCAATTCTTCGCCGCTTGCCCGCGCAAGGATCGCCATGCTCGCCCGCCGTGCGACTTGAACCGGATCCGGCACGGCGTTCGGCGCCTTTCCGCTTTCTGTGGTGGAACCGGGTCCGCTTCCCTTCGTACTTTGCTCCGTACCGTGCATGAGCTTCCCTGCCCTCAAATCCTGTTGACGCCATCCTGTAAATTGTCTAGTTATATAGACAACTATACAATACCCGAATGAATACACCCTGCCAATGACAGGACGATGACAGTTGATGACAAAGGCACTGATGAAAAAGAGCGGGCGAGTTGAGAGAAACAGCGGCGTGGCGATCTGGCGGCAGATTGCCGATGAGATACGCGGCGACATCATGGCGGGCAAGCTTCAGGCTGGCGCGCGTATGCCTGCCGAGATGGAGCTGGCCGAGCGGTTCGGGGTCAATCGCCATACGGTGCGCAGCGCCATCGCAGCGCTGACGCAGGAAGGCGTGCTGCGAGCCGAGCAAGGACGCGGCACTTTCGTTGCCAACGCAAAACGCCTCACCTATCAGATCGGGCGCCGCACCCGCATCTCTCAGTCGCTCGCCTCGCAGGTGCGGGAAATGCAGGGGATTCTGCTGGCATCGGGCACGGAAGCCGCAACCCGGGAAATCGCAGAGGCGCTTGAACTGCACGCCGGCGATGAAGTGATCCGCCTTGAAACGATGCACAACGCCGATGGATACCCGATTTCGATAGCGACTCACTGGATCGATGCGGTGCGCTTTCCTTCCTTTGCGCAGGATTATGCGAAAAGCGGCTCGATAACGGCGGCATTCAAGGCTGCCGGGATTGGCGATTATCTGCGAAAGTCAACCATCATATCGGCCCGTCATGCCGGCCCGGAAGATCTCAGAAACCTGAAATTATCACCCGGCGCCATCGTCGTGACAGCGCGTGCGGTGAACGTCGATACGGGTGGAAAGCCGATCCAATATTCCCTCTCCCGTTTTTCGGCTGACCGGATGGAATTCTCTATCGAGAATGACGAGAACAGTTAAGAATCACGATTCCTCCATGCATCGACTACAGCGGAAAGTTTCAATGACCATTACGATCTATCATAACCCCGGATGCGGCACCTCGCGCAATACGCTGGCGATGATCCGCGCCAGCGGCGAAGAGCCGGTCATCGTGGAATATATCCAAAATCCACCCAGCCGCGAACGTCTGCTCGGTTTGCTTGCGGCGATGAACCTGACGCCGCGTGAACTGCTGCGCGAAAAGGGTACGCCCTATGGCGAGCTTGGCCTGTCCGATCCGAAATGGACCGATGACGAGTTGATCGATTTCATGATCGCCCATCCGATCCTGATCAACCGGCCGATTGTCGAAACACCGCGCGGCACAAGGCTTTGCCGCCCTTCCGAACTGGTTCTGCCGCTCCTGGAAAACCCGGTTGCCTCCTTCACCAAAGAAGATGGCGAGCAGATCACAATATGATGGGTCGTTTACGGAAGGGGCGGAATCTTACGTTAAGATTTCGACCGCCGATATTCACCGGTCAGATTGATGTGCTCCATGGGGGAGACATGGCCAGCGGATGAGATGATAGCGCAGGACGCATAATTGCAGGGCGCACCTAAACCTGTTGTATGGGCGGCGGTGCAGCTTGATGTGGCCGAGATCTTCATCACTTAACGTCCGAGCAAATCCATTTGCGAGGTCGGCAGATGCCCCAGTCCTTTTGCTGATTGTTGAGAGTGACGTGTGGCATCCGTGTTCCTTTATCAAAATTCGATGATGTTCAAGATGCTTTGTTTAAGCGGCTGGTTGAGATACGTTTACAGCTCTCCAATGTGAGCGCGCCCGCCTTAAACCATCGTTTGTGCAACAGGGAATATCAGGCAATGAAGCAACGTGATCCAGATGAGAACGGCTGGCTTAGCTCCTCTCAAGCATGGATCGACAGAATGCCGGATTCAGGCGATTTCGCGCGCGAGTTCGTGCTGGACAAGCCGATGCTGGAACGATCTGAATTGTCGGGCGCGGCAAAAATGTTGGATATCGGCTGCGGCGAAGGACGGTTTTGTCGCATGGCAAAGAGGATAGGTATCGATGCTATCGGAGTTGATCCAATCGAACCGTTTATTGAAAGAGCACGAAAGCTTGATCCGTCCGGTAAATATCTCAACGCTTTTGCCGAGAAATTGCCTTTCGGTGATGAAGAGTTTGACCTCGCAGTATTCTACCTAACCCTTCTCGATATCGACGACATTCACATGGCGATTCGAGAAGCCACCCGCGTTCTCAAGCCTGACGGAAGAATTCTGATCGCAAACCTCACAAGTTTCTTCACTTCCAATGGCACAATTGGGTGGATCAAAGGCGAAGACGGCCGTGTGTATCATCCTCTTGGAAACTATTTTAGGGAACGTTCGGAGTGGTTTGAATGGGATGGGTTACGAGTGCGCAACTGGCACCGCCCGTTGAGCACATATATGTCCGTATTGCTGGGTGAAGGCCTGAAACTGACGTTCTTCGATGAACCGAGACCATCCAGCGGTCCACAAGACAGGGTGGAAAGGTATCTCACGACGCCATTCACCATGATCATGGAATGGCAAAAATGTTAATTGACTACGACGCACTCTAAAACGGATGGGGTTCTCCGTCGCTTGATCTGCAATACGATGTGCTTGGGTGCCGCCGGCGTTGACCAGCTAACTGCATGTCTTTAGCGTGGAATTCCGCCCCTCTCAGACGCCTCACAGGAGAACCAATCACGCTGACGATTTCAGCCAGCGGAGCCGGCTATTCTCGCCGATACTTCTACTTGATCCCGCAATGGAAAAGGCGCTGAAAAACAGCGCCTTATCGTCTTTTTCTTATAGAATGGATGATGCCGGCTCTCAGAACGGGATTTCGTCGTCCAGATCACGCGAGAAACCGCCGCCGCTGCCGCCCGAAGATGGACCGGACGAGCCAAAATCACCGCCGCCGGAGTAATCCGACATCTGGTTGCGGTTGCCGCCTCCGCCGAACGAACGGCCCTCACCGCCGCCTTCGCCGCGGCTGTCGAGCATCTGCAACTCGCCGCGGAACTTCTGCAGCACAACTTCCGTCGAGTAACGGTCATTGCCGTTCTGATCCTGCCATTTGCGAGTCTGGAGCGCGCCTTCGATATAAACCTTAGCGCCCTTCTTCAGATACTGCTCCGCGACCTTGGCAAGGTTCTCGTTGAAAATGACGACGCTGTGCCATTCAGTGCGGTCCTTGCGTTCGCCGGTCTGACGGTCGCGCCAGCTTTCCGACGTTGCAATGCGCAGATTGGCAACCACGTCGCCCGAGTTCAGGCGACGGATTTCCGGATCGGCACCAAGATTGCCGACCAGAATGACTTTGTTGACGCTACCAGCCATCGAAAACTTACTCCGGGTCTCGCACGCGCTCCCTTTCCGCACGTCCTCGCACGGACAAGAGGCGCTTTCCAAATGAAAGCTCAGGCGCAACGAGGCACCATCGCCAGAAACTCAATGCTCACCTTACAGGACTGGCTCAATGAGCGCTCAATCCGGCGCGGTGAATTTGTCAATGTCCACAGAGTTTATGTTCTTGTTTTGTTCAAAATGCAACCTTTGACATTGAAAAGACATGCGTATGCCACAATTTTTCAAGGAATTTTGTACCGTCTGCCCTGCTGAAAATGCAGTTTTCCTCATTTCAGTGTGAAAAACCGCATCTGCCTTAATTTCAAGACAGCCTTCGCGCTTCATGAATCGACAACCGCAGATACTCCACGAGACCGTTCAGACTTCCAAGGAAAAGCCCTGCCGCTCACTGTATCTTTGGCGCGCAGGGCTTGGGTTTGAGCAATGCTCTTGTGCCGACAATAATTCGCCAGCAGATCTTTTCGGATGGCATGACACGCGGTCATTGACCTTCCGCGCAAATTCAGATTTTCGGCAATCGCAGTTTCGATCAACGATGCATCATTCCTTGCGAAAAGATGCTGCCGCGACCGAAATCGATTGTGCTTTCATCCTTGTGAAAGCTAGGCAACGTAGTCAGGTGGACTCATGCTCCTTACCTCCCTACTGGGTCTCCCGCCTCCTGCGGACCTCTTGCCGACGCCGCGTCATCCCTCCGCGGCACCTCTCCGCTGTCAGCGAGTAAGGGTAGTCTGCTCCTGTCAGGAGTGACAGTCAACGCTCTTGCGTTCACATTTCGTATCGCCTATCAGAAGGCTGGTTGTTCGATATTTGTTCTAGTGATAAGAGTGCAGCGATGAATGACCCGAGACCCCTTCTTATTGGAGGGTTCCACCCCATATTAGAAACCGGCGCGACGTGTTTCACCATCCGGCGCCGGTTTATCCATGGCATCATGATCAGGCAGGACGCGGAATGAGCGATCAGAAATTCATTTCCATACGTGGCGCGCGCGAACACAACTTGAAGAATGTCGATCTCGATCTGCCGCGCGACAAGCTGATCGTGATGACGGGTCTTTCGGGCTCGGGCAAATCCTCGCTTGCCTTCGATACGATCTATGCGGAGGGCCAGCGCCGCTATGTCGAAAGCCTTTCGGCCTATGCGCGCCAGTTCCTGGAAATGATGCAGAAGCCGGACGTCGACCAGATCGACGGTCTGTCGCCCGCCATTTCCATCGAGCAGAAGACGACGAGCCGCAACCCGCGTTCGACGGTCGGCACCGTTACCGAAATCTACGACTATATGCGCCTGCTCTTTGCGCGCGTCGGCGTGCCCTATTCACCTGCGACCGGCCTTCCCATTGAAAGCCAGACGGTGAGCCAGATGGTCGATCGCGTCATGGCGCTGGAGGAAGGCACCCGGCTTTACATCCTTGCGCCCATCGTGCGCGGCCGCAAGGGCGAATACAAGAAGGAGCTGGCGGAGCTTCAAAAGAAGGGCTTTCAGCGCGTCAAGGTAGACGGCACCTTCTATGAAATCGCCGATGTTCCGGCGCTCGACAAGAAATACAAGCACGATATCGATGTGGTGGTCGACCGTGTGGTGGTGCGCGCGGACCTTTCGACCCGCCTCGCCGACAGCCTTGAAACCTGCCTCAAGCTTGCCGAAGGTCTGGCCGTTGCCGAATTCGCCGACAAGCCGCTGCCACCCGAAGAAACGGCGGAAGGCGGCGCTGCCAACAAGTCGGCCAACGAAACCCACGAGCGGATTCTTTTCTCGGAAAAGTTTGCCTGCCCGGTGTCCGGCTTCACCATTCCGGAAATCGAGCCGCGCCTGTTCTCGTTCAACAACCCGTTCGGCGCTTGCCCGACCTGCGACGGCCTCGGCACGCAACAGGCTATCGATCCGAACCTGATTGTCCCTGACGAAACGGCCGCCTTGAAGGATGGCGCGATTGCGCCGTGGGCGCGCTCCTCTTCGCCCTACTACAACCAGACGCTGGAAGCGCTTGGCAAAGCCTATGGCTTCAAGATCGGCGCAAAATGGGCTGATCTCTCGGAAGAAGCGCAGCAAGCCATTCTTTATGGCACCAGGGGCAAGGAAATCACCTTCCAGTACGATGACGGCTTGCGCTCCTACCAGACGACAAAGCCGTTCGAGGGTGTCATCCCCAATCTGGAACGCCGCTGGAAGGAAACCGATTCCGCCTGGTCGCGTGAAGAAATCGAGCGCTTCATGGCCTCGACGCCCTGCCCGGCCTGCAACGGTTTCCGCCTGAAGCCGGAAGCGCTGGCGGTCAAGGTCGGCATGAAGCATATCGGTGAAATCACCGAAATGTCGATCCGCAAGGCCGACGCGTGGTTCCGCGACATTGATAGCAGCTTCAACGACAAGCAGCGCGAAATTGCCGCCCGCATCCTCAAGGAAATCCGCGAGCGCCTGCAATTCCTCAACGATGTGGGTCTCGATTACCTGACGCTGGCGCGCAATTCCGGCACGCTGTCGGGCGGTGAAAGCCAGCGCATCCGTCTTGCCTCTCAGATCGGCTCGGGACTGACCGGCGTGCTTTACGTGCTGGACGAGCCTTCCATCGGCCTGCATCAGCGCGACAATGCCCGCCTTCTCGATACGCTGCGCCACTTGCGCGATCTCGGCAATACGGTCATCGTGGTCGAACATGATGAAGATGCGATCCTGACTGCCGATTATGTGGTCGATATCGGCCCGGCGGCTGGTGTCCACGGCGGCAAGGTGATCGCTCAAGGGTCGCCACAGGATGTGATGTCCAACGCAAACTCGCTGACCGGCAAATATCTGTCGGGCGCGATGGAGGTTGCGGTTCCGGCGGAACGGCGCAAGATTGAGAAGTCCAAGCGTATCCGGGTGGTGGGCGCGCGCGGCAACAACCTCAAAAATGTCTCGGCGGATATTCCGCTCGGCACCTTCACCGCTGTCACCGGCGTTTCAGGCGGCGGCAAGTCCACCTTCCTGATCGAAACGCTGTTCAAGGCCGCTTCGCGCCGCATCATGGGCTCGCGCGAACACCCCGCGGAACATGACCGTATTGAGGGCCTGGAATTCCTCGACAAGGTGATCGACATCGACCAGTCTCCGATTGGCCGCACCCCGCGTTCCAACCCGGCGACCTATACCGGCGCCTTCACGCCGATCCGCGACTGGTTCGCGGGCCTGCCGGAAGCCAAGGCGCGCGGCTATCAGCCGGGCCGCTTCTCGTTCAACGTGAAGGGCGGGCGCTGCGAGGCCTGCCAGGGCGATGGCGTCATCAAGATCGAGATGCACTTCCTGCCGGATGTTTATGTGACTTGCGACGTCTGCCACGGCAAGCGCTACAATCGCGAAACGCTGGAAGTCCTGTTCAAGGGCAAGTCCATTGCCGATGTGCTGGATATGACGGTTGAGGAAGGCGCGGAGTTCTTCTCCGCCGTGCCTGCGGTGCGCGACAAGCTGGAAACGCTCGTCAAGGTTGGCCTCGGCTATATCAAGGTCGGCCAGCAGGCAACGACGCTTTCCGGCGGCGAAGCGCAGCGCGTGAAGCTTGCCAAGGAACTGTCGCGCCGCGCGACGGGCCGCACGCTCTATATTCTGGATGAGCCGACAACCGGCTTGCACTTCCATGACGTGGCAAAACTTCTGGAAGTGCTGCACGAACTGGTCGAACAGGGCAACACGGTCGTGGTGATCGAGCACAATCTGGAAGTCATCAAGACCGCCGACTGGGTGATCGATCTTGGACCGGAAGGTGGCGATGGCGGCGGCGAGATTGTCGCCGTGGGCCGTCCGGAAGACATTGTGAAGGAGAAGCGCTCCTACACCGGCCACTTCCTCAAGGAACTGCTGGAACGCCGCCCAAAGCGCAGTTCAGAGGCGGCTGAATAAGCCGTAGGCAAAGAGAGTTATTGGCGGAAGCCGGGCTTAGTGCCCGGCTTCTGTCTATTTGAGCAGCTTTAATCGATAACGATCGATCATCCACAAGTGGAGGATCTGTACCGCAATCATTGCGATCAGCACTATGCCCGCCGATTTTGCAGTGTATTTTTCAGGATCATGCTCCGCAGCCCAAATGAATATACCGGCCAACACGGCGTAAAGCACCGGGGCAAAGGCCAGAGCCGGAACGCGCGGTGCCGTCCAGTTAATCCGGCCTGATAAACCCCACTGCATCGGGAGCCGCTCAAGTTCCCCAAACCGGCTGTTCGCAATCACTGCCAGCAGCACGCTTATTGCAAAACCCATTAGACCGACGGCAAGCACAGGCGTCTCCAAATCAGCCAACGATAATTGTCCACAAGGTGCCATGTCGCGACAGCATGTGGAAGCACGTGCCAAAGCTCTGCATATGAAAAAAGCCCGGATAAACCGGGCCTTCTCGACAGCCTTCCGCGATCATGCCGCGATGGCTGGAAATTTGTCGTCACGATCCGTTCGAAGAGCTTTCACTCCCCGGATCATGATTAGCCGTTTACGGCGTCCTTCAGGCCCTTGCCAGCCGAGAACTTCGGCACGTTGCGAGCCGGGATAGCAACTTCCTTGCCGGTCGACGGGTTACGGCCGGTCGAGGCAGCGCGATGCGAAACGGAGAAAACGCCGAAGCCAGGCAGACGGACTTCTTCACCAGCCTTCAGTGCGCCGGTAACAGCAGCGAGTACGGCGTCAACAGCAGTACCGGCATCAGCCTTCGTCAAACCGCCCTTTTCCGCAACTGCGGCAACCAATTCGTTCTTGTTCATTGGCATTTCCTTTCTTTATCTACCGGAACGGATAACGTGACCGGATTGGTCGGAGTTTATTCAAATCGTTTCACAAACCAAGCCTGTCAACGTGAAAAAACCCCGGAAAACCGGGGTTAAACACAGAAATGCCGGGCAATTTGCCCGGCATTTCAATTGTTGGTCCTGATAGACAGCTTCCGGCAGGACTATCGACTGAATCAGAATCGCCTGCCAGAAGTTCATTTCAGCGCGTTGCCAACAAGCAAACTCTTTCTAAGGTTTGCCGGAAAGGCCTTAATGAGCCATTGGAGCGCCAGCCTCTTCCTCGACGGAAGGGACCGGTGTCGCATTTGCGGGCTCCGTCCATTCAATCGGCTCGGGCTCGCGAACCAGAGCGTGCCTGAGCACCTCGCCCACGCGGGAGACCGGAACGATCTCAAGACTGTTCTTCACATTGTCCGGAATATCCGCCAGATCCTTGGCGTTTTCTTCCGGGATCAGAACCTTCTTGATGCCGCCGCGCAGCGCCGCGAGGAGCTTTTCCTTGAGACCGCCGATTGGCAGGACACGGCCGCGCAGCGTGACTTCGCCCGTCATCGCGATGTCCTTGCGAACCGGAATGCCGGTCAGCACGGAGACGATCGCCGTGACCATGGCGATGCCGGCGGACGGACCGTCCTTCGGCGTCGCACCTTCCGGCACGTGCACGTGAATGTCGCGCTTGTCGAACAGCGGAGGCTCGATGCCGAAGTCGATTGCCCTGCTGCGGACATAGGATGCCGCAGCCGAGATCGATTCCTTCATCACGTCGCGGAGGTTACCCGTGACGGTCATGCGGCCCTTGCCGGGCATCATGACGCCTTCGATGGTCAGCAACTCGCCGCCGACTTCCGTCCAGGCAAGGCCTGTCACGACGCCGACCTGATCCTCGCCTTCCGCCTGACCGAAGCGATACCGCTCGACACCCAGATAGTCGGAGAGGTTCTTTTCGGTGACTTTCACCGACTTCTTCTTCGACTTCAGGATTTCGGTCACGGCCTTGCGCGCCAGCGTCATCAGTTCGCGTTCGAGGCTGCGCACACCTGCTTCCCGCGTGTAAAGGCGGATAACATTGCGCAGCGCATCGTCAGTGACCGAAAACTCCTTCGGCTGCAGGGCATGATCCTTGATCGCTTTCGGCAACAGGTGCCGCTTGGCGATCTCGAGCTTTTCATCCTCGGTGTAGCCGGCAATGCGGATGACTTCCATACGATCCAGAAGCGGACCGGGAATGTTCAGCGTATTGGCCGTCGTCACGAACATGACGTTCGACAGATCGTATTCGACCTCAAGGTAGTGATCCATGAAGGTCGAGTTCTGTTCGGGGTCCAGCACCTCGAGCATGGCCGATGACGGATCGCCGCGGAAATCCTGCCCCATCTTGTCGATTTCATCGAGCAGGAAGAGCGGATTGGACTTCTTCGCCTTCTTCATCGACTGGATGACCTTGCCGGGCATCGAGCCGATATAGGTGCGGCGGTGACCGCGGATTTCAGCCTCGTCACGTACGCCGCCGAGCGACATGCGGACATATTCACGGCCTGTCGCCTTGGCTATCGACCGGGCGAGCGAGGTCTTGCCGACGCCGGGAGGTCCGACGAGGCAGAGGATCGGGCCCTTGATCTTGGTCGAGCGAGCCTGCACCGCGAGATATTCGACGATGCGTTCCTTGACCTTGTCGAGGCCGAAATGCTCGTCATCGAGCACTTCCTCGGCAAAATTCAGGTCCTGCTTGATCTTCGACTTCTTGCCCCACGGAATGGACAGCAGCCAGTCGAGATAGTTGCGCACCACCGTCGCTTCGGCAGACATCGGGCTCATGCTGCGCAGCTTCTTTAGCTCGGCCTGTGCCTTTTCGCGCGCTTCCTTGGAAAGCTTGGTCTTGTTGATGCGTTCTTCCAGTTCAGCCGCTTCATCGCGACCGTCCTCGCCATCGCCAAGCTCCTTCTGGATCGCCTTCATCTGCTCATTGAGATAATATTCGCGCTGCGTCTTCTCCATCTGGCGCTTGACGCGGCTGCGGATACGCTTCTCAACCTGCAGAACCGAAATTTCGGCTTCCATAAAGGAAAGCGCCTTCTCCAGGCGCTCGCGCACCGAAAGGATCGACAGCATTTCCTGCTTCTCGGGAATCTTGATCGCGAGATGCGAGGCAACCGTGTCGGCAAGCTTGGAATAATCGTCGATCTGGCTGGCGGCGCCCACCACTTCCGGCGAAATCTTCTTGTTCAGCTTGACGTAGTTTTCGAAGTCGGAAACGACCGAGCGGGCAAGCGCCTCGATCTCGACGGCATCCTCATCCTGCTCCGGCAGAGCCGCAGCATAGGCTTCGTGATAGTCCTCACGGTCCGTAAACCGGGAAACCTTGGCGCGAGCCGTGCCCTCGACCAGCACCTTGACGGTGCCGTCCGGCAGCTTCAAAAGCTGCAGCACATTGGCAATCGTGCCGATTTCGTAAATCGCATCCGGTGCCGGATCGTCATCGGCGGCGTTCTTCTGGGTGGCAAGCAGGATCTGCTTGTCCACGCCCATCACTTCCTCCAGCGCGCGAATGGACTTTTCGCGGCCGACAAAAAGCGGAACGATCATATGGGGGAAAACGACGATGTCACGCAACGGCAAAACGGCATAGAGCCCGTCCGCGCCGCCCGCTTCAGAGCCACCCAACGGTGTCTTCTGTTCAGTACTCGTCATAGTTCAAGTCCTTTCTCAGGTCTTTCAACCTGACTGCCACGTCCGCGCCCCCTTTCGTCATGAGGCAGGTCACGAATGTGCTTCGGTCCATACTTGGAGAGCCGGCCCCGGCAATTCAATAGCCTTTATGGGGATGGCTTTCATAGAATCGTCATCTATCCTGCGCTGTGCCGCGCATTAGTACAATATCCAGCCTGGCCTGTATCCAGATTGCTGCCCTGCAATAATGACAGGTCAAGCCTCACGCAAGCTCGGCACATGAAAAAGGCCGCTTGCGCGGCCTTTTCTGGAGCAAATGCTGCCGCTCAGGCGGAAACATTACCCTTTTCGTCCTGCCGCTCGGCATAGATATAGAGCGGACGGGCGCTGCCATCCACCACATCGCCGGAAATAACCACTTCCTGCACGCCTTCCAGCGTCGGAAGCTCGAACATCGTATCGAGCAGGATCTTTTCCATGATCGAACGCAGGCCGCGTGCACCCGTCTTGCGCTCGACCGCCTTGTTGGCAATCGCCCGCAGGGCATCGTCGTGGAAGCTCAGCTCGACATTTTCCATGTCGAACAGGCGCTGATACTGCTTCACGAGCGCGTTCTTCGGCTCGGTCAGGATCTGCACCAGTGCATCGACATCAAGGTCTTCGAGCGTCGCGATCACTGGCAGACGGCCAACGAATTCCGGAATAAGGCCGAATTTCAGAAGATCTTCCGGCTCCAGTTCCTTGAAGACGTCGCCGATGCGGCGCTCATCGACCGACTTGACGGTGGCGCCGAAGCCGATGGAAGTCTTTTCGCCGCGCGCGGAGATGATCTTGTCCAGACCGGCAAAAGCGCCGCCGCAGATGAAAAGGATATTCGTCGTGTCCACCTGCAGGAATTCCTGCTGCGGATGCTTGCGGCCACCCTGCGGCGGCACGGAAGCGACGGTGCCTTCCATGATCTTCAAAAGCGCCTGCTGGACGCCCTCGCCCGATACGTCGCGCGTGATGGACGGATTGTCCGACTTGCGGCTGATCTTGTCGACCTCGTCGATATAGACGATGCCGCGCTGTGCGCGTTCCACGTTGTAATCGGCAGCCTGAAGCAGCTTGAGGATGATGTTCTCGACATCTTCACCGACATAGCCTGCTTCCGTCAGCGTCGTCGCATCGGCCATGGTGAACGGCACATCGATGATGCGGGCGAGCGTCTGGGCAAGATAGGTCTTGCCGCAGCCCGTGGGACCCACGAGCAGAATGTTCGACTTCGCAAGCTCGATGTCGCTGTTCTTCGACTGATGGGCGAGACGCTTGTAGTGATTGTGTACCGCAACCGACAGAACGCGCTTGGCATCCTTCTGGCCGATGACGTAATCGTCAAGGACGGCCATGATTTCCTGCGGCGTGGGCACGCCCTCGCGGGACTTCACCATGGAGGACTTGTTTTCCTCGCGGATGATGTCCATGCAGAGTTCGACGCACTCGTCGCAGATGAAAACGGTCGGGCCTGCAATCAGCTTGCGCACTTCATGCTGGCTTTTGCCGCAGAACGAGCAATAGAGCGTATTCTTGGAATCGCCGCCGCTGTTGCTGACTTTGCTCATTGCAGTTTCCTTTCAATTGATCGAAACGAACCTTGGGTGTTCAGATCGATCGTTTCTTCCGGTTCGGACCCAGCACTGGAGGAGAAACGCGCCTCCCGCCGGTCACAACAGCAGCAGATACGCGCTGCCTGTAGTTTTGGGCCTGTCATCAACGGCCAGTGGATTCGTCACCGTATGGCTCCCCGACCGAAGGAGCCATCTGGCGACTTTTGCAGAAGCTGCACCGCCGAACAAATGAAAAATAAGTTCCCGGCAAAGATTCGGCATAATCTGACCAAGTTTAGCGCCCTGAACCCCAACAGATGCTTAACGCGGCGCATTAACCATCACGTAGGTGCAAGAATTGGGCCCCTTTTGTGGCAAAGGGCGCTAAAAACAGGTGCGAGCCGGAGATTCCGGCTCTTACTTCGATTCGTCCGCGCCAACGTCGCGCGCTTCGACCACCTTGTCGATGAGGCCGAATTCGAGCGCTTCCTGCGCGGTCATGAAATGGTCGCGGTCGAGCGTGCGTTCGATCGTCTCGTAATCGCGGCCCGTATGCTTGACGTAGATTTCATTCAGGCGGCGCTTCATCTTGATGATGTCCTGCGCATGGCGCTCAATGTCCGAGGCCTGCCCCTGGAAACCGCCCGATGGCTGGTGGACCATGATGCGCGCATTCGGCAGCGCATAACGCTGGCCGGTGGCGCCCGCCGTCAGGAGCAGCGAGCCCATCGAGGCGGCCTGGCCCATGCAAAGCGTGGAAACCGGCGGGCGGATGAACTGCATCGTATCATAGATCGCCATGCCAGACGTCACGACGCCGCCGGGCGAATTGATGTACATGTTGATCTCTTTCTTCGGGTTTTCCGCTTCGAGAAAGAGAAGCTGCGCGCATACCAGCATCGACATACCGTCTTCAACCGGTCCGTTCACGAAGATGATGCGTTCCTTCAAAAGGCGCGAGAAAATATCATAGGCCCGTTCGCCACGGTTGGTCTGCTCAACCACCATCGGGACGAGGTTCATGACGGTTTCGATCGGATCTCTCATTATGGGCCTCTGGATATATTTATGGCGAAGTGAATAGTTTTTGAATCGTGCGTGTTCCATACATAGGGCGTTGCGCCCCTGTTCCGCAAGTGGCGCTCTATTCCCAGTCGGACTCCGGCTTTTTAGGCCGAATGCCGCGCTTCTCGTCCAGCGTTTTGCGAGCCACTTCGGTAAGCCGCGCCTTGATGCGCACGGAGCCGTCTTCCAGATTCTCGCGCTCGACATTGCTGCCATGCTGGTAAATCCAGTCGAGAAGATGAAGCTGGAAAGGAGACAGCACCACATCGACCGCGCCGAGCGAACCCGCTATCCGGGTTTCGATCAGCGAAAGCAACCTGTCAACGCCTTCGCCGGTAATGGCGGAGAGAGGGATAGGACGCCCCTCCTCGCTGCCGGCTGCGGCAAGGCGCAAAGCAGCTTCACGCCCGCTTTCGTCAAGATTGTCGATCTTGTTCCAGATTTCGACGACGCGCTTTCGGTCTTGAGGCTCGATGCCCAGTCCCGACAGAATGCTTTCCACGTCTTCAGCCTGCGCGGCATTGTCCGGATCGGAAATGTCGCGGACGTGCAGGATCAGATCGGCTTCAACCACCTCTTCAAGCGTGGCGCGGAATGCGGCGACCAGATGGTGCGGCAGGTTCGAGATGAAACCCACCGTATCCGACAGGATGACCGTTTCGCCATGCGGAAGGCGAATGCGGCGCAATGTCGGGTCGAGCGTGGCGAAGAGCATGTCTTCTGCCAGCACCTCAGCACCTGTCATGCGATTGAAAAGCGTGGACTTTCCGGCATTGGTATAACCGACAAGCGCCACAATCGGATGCGGCACCTTGCGTCGCTTCTGGCGGTGCAGCGTGCGGGTGCGGACAACCGTTTCGAGCTCGCGCTTGATCTTCAGGATCTTTTCCTGCAGCAAGCGGCGGTCGGCCTCGATCTGTGTTTCACCCGGACCGCCGAGGAAGCCGCCGCCACCGCGCTGGCGCTCAAGGTGGGTCCAGCTTCGGACCAGACGGCCCTTCTGATAGTTCAGATGCGCCAGCTCGACCTGCAAGGCGCCTTCCTTGGTGCGCGCGCGCTCGCCGAAAATTTCAAGGATAAGCCCCGTACGGTCGATAACCTTGACGTTCCATTCCTTTTCGAGATTGCGCTGCTGCACCGGGGTCAACGCGTGATCAACGATCACGAGCCCGATGGCCTTTTCTTTCACAACCTCGGCAATCGCTTCCACCTTGCCCGTGCCCAAAAGGGTCGCGGGGCGAGGATTGGCAACAATGGCGATTTCGGCATGTTCGATATCGAGGCTGATTGCGCGGGCAAGCCCTACGGCTTCCTCAAGCCGCGCTTCATTCGAGCGCTGGAATTCGGGGCGAGCCCCGTCTTCCGCTGACGTACCCGTATTATACCGCTCCGGCAGGATGGGAACGACAACAGCCGCCCTTGTCGGTTCTGGTTCTGACAGTTCAAAGCCCTTGTCCGCATCGGCAGATGTAGGCTTCTTATCCTTGAATTTGGACAATGTTCACTCCGGGACGCGGAAACGCGCTTTATCTGCCCATGCAGATAAGTCACCGCTAAAGCTGTTTCAAATGAAAGACGCCCCGGATTGTTTAAACATGACGAACCGGACAGGCATTGCATGTCCGGCTATCATCAGCAGAAACAAAAACTGGAGCGGACAACCTAGGCTAATTCGCTCCAATGGTATTCGGAAAGCGTCAGGCTTCTTCGCCTTCGAACATCTGCACAGGCTGGCTTGGCATGATCGTCGAAATCGCATGCTTGTAGACAAGCTGCGAATGACCGTCACGACGCAGAAGCACGCAGAAATTATCGAAGGACGTCACAATGCCGGTCAGTTTCACGCCATTGATAAGGAAAATCGTCAGCGAAATCTTCTGCTTGCGTACAGAGTTCAGAAAAAGGTCTTGTAGATTTTGCGATCGTTCAGCCATTGTTTTTATTCCTTTAATCGATCAGCAGCCAGCTCGCGATGTGTTAAACGAACACGCGCATGCACATAAATCAAGCACCGGAGCGTGCAAAACCGATGCCCGACTGCAATTGCTGTGGAAAGACAACTGCTTCGCTATTCAGCTTCGGTTAACAGGATGGGAATCTTTGTGCAACCGTCAATTTCATTAGTCTCGTGCCAAATTCCAGCAGGGCTGATAATAGCGGGACTTCCAATATGACGCCGACCGCAGCATCCGGCAGGAAAACAAAGCTGCGAAGCCTCGCTGTCCCTGAGCTGTCGATCAGAAGAACTCCAGACTGACACGGAACATCTGTTCCACGTGTTTTACCGCGTCGGACGTTGCGAAAATGACGACGCGATCCTTGGGCTTGATCCGCACATCGCCGTTCGGACGGATGACCTGCCCGTCACGATAGATTGCGCCGATTCGCAGGCCTTCCGGCAAGTCGAGATCGCGCAGCGGCGCGCCGACGAGCGAGGATGTTTCCAGAGCCTCGGCTTCGATCAGTTCGGCCATGTCGCGATAAACGCTATAGACCGCACGGATGCGGCCTCGCCGGACATGCTGGAGGATCTTCGAGATCGTGACCGCCTTCGGATTTATATAGGCGTCGATCCCCACCATATGGGTGAAATCCTGATAGGCAACCGTATTGAGCAGCGCCATGTTGGACTTGCAGCCCAGCCGTTTCGCCATGATGCTCGACAGGATATTGACCTGATCCTGATTGGTGAGCGCGACCATCAGGTCGGCATCCTGAACATCTGCCTCCTGAAGCAGGTTCTGGTCGAGCGCGCTGCCGTGCAGCACCATGGTACGCTTCAACTGATCGGCAATGGCGAAGGCGCGCTCGTGCTCACTTTCGATCATCTTGACGCGCGTATGCCATTTGCGGTCCTCGATGGCCTTGGCGACATACAGGCCGATATTGCCGCCGCCTGCGATCACGATGCGGCTGGCTTCCGGCTTCTCATGCCCGAACAGACCCAATGTGCGGCGGACCTGCTCGCGCGTCGTCACGACATAGGCCAGATCGCCCGCATTCAATTCGTCTGAAGAACGGGGGATAAAGAGGCTGTCATTGCGCACCACGCCGACGACGGTTGCCGCAAGATCGGGAAACAGATCGGTCAACTGCTTCAGCGGCGTGTTGATGACCGGACATTCCTCAAGACATTCGATGGCAAGGCCGATGATCTTGTCGTCGGCAAAGCGCAGCACGTCCGTCGCACCCTGCAAGGCGATGCGCCGCAGGACCACCTCGCCCACTTCCAGCTCGGGCGAAATGATCACGTCGATCGGCAGGTTTTCGCGCAGGAAAAGATCCTGATATTCGGCCTTGAGATAAGACTGGGCACGGATGCGGGCGATCTTGGTAGGTACGTTGAAAACCGAATGCGCCACCTGACAGGCCACCATATTGACCTCGTCGGACAATGTGACGGCAATGATCATATCCGCTTCGTCGGCGCCAGCGGCAGCGAGCACGTCCGGCTGCGAACCGTGCCCGACAAATCCACGGACATCGAGCGTGTCGCGCACGATCTCGATATGGCGGGCCGATGTGTCGATAACCGAGACGTCGTTCTCCTCGGCGGCAAGCCGCTCGGCTATGCCGTATCCGACCTGCCCTGCTCCGCAAACGATTACCCGCATGACCGCTCCGTGCGCCCGAACCCTGCTTTCATCATACGCCGAGAGATTTCAGTTTGCGATGCAGCGCCGAACGCTCCATGCCAACAAACTCCGCCGTGCGCGAAATATTGCCGCCGAACCGGTTGATCTGGGCGATCAGATATTCCTTCTCGAAACGCTCGCGCGCCTCGCGCAGCGGAAGCGCCATGATGTGCTGGTCGGATTCCGTCGGCGCACGCGGCAGCGTGTCACCAATTTCAGCCGGAAGAAGATCAGCCGTCACTGGCGCTTCGGGATCGTCGCCGCGCGCCAGAATCATCAGGCGTTCGACATTGTTGCGAAGCTGGCGAAGATTGCCCGGCCAGCTATGCGCCTGCAAAACCGCCATGGCGTCGGAGCCGATCTTGCGCGGCTTGATGCCCGCCTGTTCGGCGATCTGCTTCATGAAATACTCGACAAGTGACGGAATGTCCTCGCGCCGGGCCGCAAGCGGCGGCACCTGCACCGGCACCACCGACAGACGGTGAAACAGGTCTTCGCGGAACGTGCCTTCCGCGATCATGCCTTCGAGATTCTGCGCCGTGGACGAGATGATGCGCACGTCTACTTTCACGCGCTTGGTGCCGCCCACGCGTTCAAACTGCTGGTCGACAAGCACGCGCAAAATCTTGTTCTGCGTCTCGCGCGGCATATCGGCCACTTCATCGAGATAGAGGATGCCGCCATGGGCTTCTTCCAGAGCGCCCACCTTGCGCTCACCGCCGTCCATTTCGGTGCCGAAAAGCTCGATCTCCATGCGCTCCGGCGTGATGGTCGCGGCATTGACCGTCACAAACGGCCCGTTGGCGCGGCTCGACTGCGCATGGATGGCGCGCGCGGCAAGTTCCTTGCCGGCGCCCGATGGGCCGGTAATCATGATGCGGCTATTGGTCGGCGCGACACGCTCGATGGTCTGGCGCAGCTGGTTCATCGCCAGGGACGTGCCGATAAGCTCCAGATGATCGCCGCTGCGCTTGCGCAGGTTGGAAACCTCGCGCTTCAGCTTCGAGGTTTCAAGCGCCCGTTCCGCAATAAGGATCAGACGGTCCGCCTTGAACGGCTTTTCGATGAAATCATAGGCTCCCCGACGGATTGCGGAAACGGCCGTTTCGATATTGCCGTGACCGGAAATCATCACGACCGGCAGTTCGGGGTGCTGTTTCTTGATTTCATCAAGCAGCGCAAGGCCGTCCAGACGGCTGCCCTGCAGCCATATATCCAGAAAAACCAGCCGGGGAACGCGATCGTTGATCGCGGCGAGCGCACTGTCCGCATCGAAGGCCGTGCGGGTTTCGTGGCCTTCATCGCTCAAAATGCCTGCCACGAGTTCCCGGATATCCGCTTCGTCATCAACTACAAGAATATCGGCAGCCATATCAAATCACCTGTCCAGCTATGTTCTTTTCGTCATTATCCGCATTGGTGCCAGCTTCGGCAGCAGGCGCCTGCGGAAAGACCATACGTATCATCGCGCCCCGTCCACCGTGGAAGTCCGGTGGCGCGTCATGCAATTCCAGATGCCCGCCATGATCCTCGACGATCTTGCGGACAATCGCGAGGCCAAGGCCGGTGCCTTTCTCCCGCGTCGTCATGTAAGGTTCGAGCAGCTTCTGGCGGTCGTCGCCCGGCAGGCCCTTGCCATTGTCGATCACATCGACAACCAGTTGCCCATCCGCCTGATAGGAACGGATGAGGATATGCCCGCCATCGCGATCTTCCTTGGGAAGTCCGTCAATGGCTTCGCTGGCATTCTTGATGACATTGCCGAATGCCTGCCCGATCAGGCGGCTGTCGAACGAGCCGACCAGCTTTTCTGAGCCAAAATCGTTCTGGAAACGAATATCGCTGCGGCTGACTTCGACCAGGAAGGACGCCTCGCGCAATGCCTCGCGCATGTCCATTAGTCGCATTTCCGGCTTCGGCATACGGGCAAAGGCGGAGAATTCATCGACCATGCGGCCGATATCGCCAACCTGGCGAATGATCGTATCCGTACACTGGTCGAAAACCTCGCGATCCTCGGTAATCACCTTGCCGTAGCGACGACGGATGCGTTCTGCGGAAAGCTGGATCGGCGTAAGCGGGTTCTTGATCTCATGCGCGATGCGGCGCGCGACATCCGCCCAGGCAGACGAACGCTGCGCCTGCACCAGATCGGTAATGTCGTCCACCGTCACCACATAGGAATGATCTTCGGATTCAGTATCCTCCACCGTCACCTGCACGTTGAAGGTGCGCGCCACGCCGCCGCGTGTCATGCTCACCTGTTCGCGGTGAACGGCGCGTCCTGTCGAGCGGGCGACCTCGAAAGCCTGACCGATCTCCGGGGCTATGCTGGTAAGGTTCCTGCCGACTGCATTTTCAGACGTGACGCCGAACATATGTTCCGCCGAGCGGTTCAGGATGGAAATGCAACCGTCCGTCTCGATTCCGATAACGCCCGCTGTCACGCCAGAAAGCACGGCCTCGGAGAACCGGCGGCGCTCGTCAATCTGGTCCTTGGCGGAAATCAGTTCATTACGCTGGCTCTTAAGTTCGGCGACCATGTTGTTGAAAGTACCGGACAATGCGCCAACGTCTCCATCGGAGGTGCGCACCGGAACCGAAACGTCGAGGTTACCTGCCGCCACATCGTCGGACGCACCAATCAGCAGCCGGATCGGGCGCACCAGCCGGTCGGCGACGGCAATCCCGGTCCAGATCGCCGAAAGCAGAACGATAAGCGTCAGGCCGAAATAGAGCAGCGCAAAGGCGATCTGCGTCGGGATGCGGTTGGCGTCCATTTCCTGATAGCGCTTGGTATTGGCTTCCATCAGGCGCATGGCGTCGAGGATCTGGGAATCGACAGCACGGACCGTATAGAGATAGACGTCCGGTATCTCGCGCATCTTGATGATTGCGCCGACGAAATTACTGTTGCCGGGCGGAATGATGACGGGCTTGCCATCCGGCGCCGTTTTCAGCGCATCCTCGGTCGGCGGCGGCAGGCGATCCTCGACACCGGTATCGCTTTTGACGACCACAGCGCCGTTTTCACGCACCAGAAACGCACCGAGCAGACCGCGGCCACGCGCCTGCAGCGTCATTAGTTCTATGAAAAAATTACGGTCGAGACTGTAAACGGTGCGCTGCGCGTCCAGATCCTGCAACATCGAATAGGAGGTGCTTTGCAGGTTGAGCGCAGTTTCGCGGATATATGCAGTGGTCAGGCTCTGCGATGAGTTCACGATATCGCGCGTGTTGGTATCGAACCAGCGGTCGAGACCGAGGTTGAGCGTGACCGACGCAACGATTGCAACCACGATGGCGGGCACCGCAGCGATCAGAGAAAACAGCGCCACGATGCGGACATGCAGGCGCGACGCGGCCTTTCCAAGCCGCCGGGCCATGACGATACGGTAAACTTCGCGACAAATAAGCAGAATGAGGAACAGGATCAGTGCGACATTGATGATGACCAATGCCAGCGTCACGGTCCGGTCCGGCGTGATCGGGGTAATGCCGATCAGAATTGCAAAGGAAATCGAAGCGGTAACAAGCGCCGAAATGACGGTGATAATGCCAGGCAGGGCCAGAAGCCTGCGCCCCTCGCCGCTTTGCGATGATGGTTTCTCGCCGTTCATGTTCGCCGTCAGATTCGCCGTGTTCATATTAACCATGTTACCCAATAGCGTTGCATCTATGCAACGCATTGTGGCGAAAATGCAACGTTATTCTGTGCGTTAAGCCAACCGGAACATGGGAACACCGAAGCGGCCCAAGAAAGCCGCGTCTTTGAGGCTTTCAGGACTTCAATACGATGCGATTTCGCTGCATAAGAGCGCGCCAAATCCGGATTTCCGGGCTATGCGAAACCGGGAAGGATTCTCCGACATGCGGGACAACACGCTGGATTTCTACAATTCCAATGCGGTCGACTATGCGGATGACGGCAACATGCCGAACCCGAAACTATTCGACTTTCTGAAGCGCTGCACCCCAGGCGGGCGAATCCTGGAACTGGGAACAGGCTCTGGCACCGATGCCAGCGCCATTCTGAACGCCGGATTTCAGCTCGATGCGACGGATGGCTCCTCCGAACTGGCAGCGATCGCTTCGAAACGGCTCGGGCAGCCCGTCCGCACGATGATGTTTGACGAGCTTTCAGCGGTCGAGAAATATGACGGTATTTACGCCTGCGCCTCGCTGACCCACGTGCCCAGGGCCGAACTTGGTCCTGTCATCGAACGCGTTCATGCTGCCTTGGTGAAAGGCGGGATTGTGTGGGCCAGCTTCAAGACCGGCGCGGCTGAAGGCCACGACGCGCTTGGCCGCTATTACAATTATCTATCGTCGCAAGAGTTGCAGGGCTATTGGAACGCCAACGGCTACTGGTCCGGCATCGAAATTGAATGCTGGACCGGCAGCGCCTTTGACAAACGTGTCACCGACTGGGCCGCAGTCGTAGCGGTGCGATAACCGCGAGGAACGGCGTCAGAAATTGAGCCGGGCCATTGCAAGGGAGTCGACAAATTCGCCAGCCCGGAAAGTATCTTGCCGACGTATGCCTTCCGAAACAAAGCCGAACTTTTCATAAAGGCGGATTGCGGGAGCATTGTCGACGTAAACAGTGAGTTCAAGGCGTTTCAGACCAAGCCAGTTGTCGGCAATGTCGATCAGTTCGGTCATGAATGCCGTGCCGATCCCCTTGCCGACATGATCGTCATGTATGCCCATGATGAGTGCTGCGCAATGACTCCGCCGTCCAGCGTGCCGGAGCAAACCAGCGTTTCCGACGATCTTGTCATTGATTGTCGCAACGATAACTGTCGATTCCGGTCCAAGAGACTCCAGCTACTTGCGTGTCGTCTCAAGGCGTTGAAACGGAATACGTAACGTACCAAACCGGAATCCCGGCATGTTCTGCAAATGGGTGAGACCTTCCGCATCTGCGGCTTCCACTGCGCGAATGACGAGATTTTCAGGCCGCATTTGCTCTCCCGTGCCTTTTCAGTTCCTCACTATATTCAATTGGTCCACTGGCAAACATCCAGACATGCGGAGACCGGCTGGCGATTCTTATCGCAAACGCAGCCCTTGGTTGCAGAATAAGTTGCGATTGGCATATTTCCCCGGTCATATGAAGAAATATGAGCGAGCGCGACACTGGAAACCATCAGGCACAGTATTCGGTACATTTTGAACTCCCGTGCTTGGCAAGATCAGACATTGTCCTTGCCGGCAGGAAAATTCTCAATTCCAACAACCGCCTCATGTTTTTATGGAAGCACCGTTTGCGGTAACCATAACAGGCTGAAAGCAATGCCGCCTATGGCGGCATTGCAAAGGTCGGACGGCCAGCGGCCTTTTGCACTTATTTTTCAGGGCCGTAAGCGTCGAAATCAAAGTACTTGTCGTTGACTTCCTTGTACTTGCCGTTAGCGCGAATGGCCTTGATCGCATTGTTGAACTTTTCAACCAGTTCAGGCCTACCCTTCTTCAAGGCAACGCCGACGCCAACACCGTGGATGTTGTCATCGGGCGGATAGGTGCCGACCATCTTGCAGCAGGCGCCATCCGGCGTCTTCAGCCACTCGCTCAAGGTTACGCTGTCATCGTTGACGGCATCAAGGCGGCCGTTGGCCATGTCGAGGCGATATTCCTCTGCTGTCGGATAGGCCTTGATGGTGCTGTCGGTGAAGGCGTGTTCGGCATAATTCGCGTGGGTCGTGGAGACCTGAACACCGATCGTCTTGCCCGCCAGGTCTTCCTTGGTCACGCCCTTGATGTCGGTGTCCTTCGGCGCGGCGATCCCAGGCGGCGTGTTGTAGTATTTATTGGAAAAATCAACCTGTTTCTTGCGCTCTTCGGTGATCGACATGGAAGAAACATAAGCGTCGAACTTCCCGGCCTGAAGTGCCGGAATGGTGCCGTCCCACTCCTGGGTGATGAATGTGCACTCGGCCTTCATCTCCTCGCAAAGCGCCCGTGCGATATCGACATCAAAGCCCGACAGAGAGCCATCCGGGTTGATGAAATTGAACGGCGGGTAAGCGCCTTCGGTTCCGATAATCAGTTTCAGCGGTTCTTCGGCGCTCGCAGCGCCAATTGCCAAACCACCTGTCGTGGCCACGATCCCCACCATCGAAGCTGCCACAGCGATACGCTTTATAACGCGCATTCCAATTCCTCCCATTTCGTATTGGCTTTCCCGGAATTGATCTTCCGGTTCGGCCCCTTGCAAAGGGGAAGATTCACGCCGGCAACGCACATTGCCGACTCGTCATAATTTCTCCCCCGTTGTTATCATTAGATCGTTCGGCGCGGCTTGCACAATGTCTTTTCGTTTGGGCAGAACATCGATGTCGTGCTGGGACTGAGGCACAATTCTTCCATCAGGGATGGACAAGCAAAAACCTCAACAGATCGGTGTCGAAAACGCCTGCTCTTCCCTGACCATCTGCACGCCTGAAAGGATCCGCATGCGATGGATAGCTTAGATCAACCATCCTTCGGTACAATGGCGGCAGTTGATGCCCTTTGTCCACGAGCGCTAGCTTTGGACTCCGCCCCTTTTTGGCCTACTTTCTCAACGATGCGACGCGGGCCTGCTATCAAATGTCAAACCTGTAGCCCGGAATCCATTCGGCGTGCGGAGACAACTTCAGGAAGAATGATGGGACCGTACAAAAATCGGCTTGCAAGATGCTGAAGCGTTTTCCTCGCTTTGCCGGCGGCTCCGCAATAGGGGCTGTCATCGACTATATCGTGACCCTCTGTTCAAGCCATTATCTGAATTTATATCCGTCTGTCGCGCTGGCAATTGCCATGGTTATCAGCGGATCTACGGTGTTTTTCTTCCACGTCCGCATCACATACGGAGACACAACGGGAAACCTGTTTCGGCGCTACGTCCTCTTTATGATTTGGACCTGCCTGATCTTCTTCTTGCGAGCGATTGTCTTGCAGGGTGGCCTGTACACTGGCCTGCCGCTTGCTGTCGTGTTACTCATTGCGCTTGCATTTGTCTCGATACTTAATTTTATCATTTCAACCGTTATCATTTTCGCAAAGAAACCGTCATGAGCGCCAGGACCCTCTGCATCATCATTCCGGTCTATAATGAGGCGGAAGGTTTGGCAGATTTGCTCGCCAAGCTTAACGTGATTGCTGACAGAACAGCTACCGAGTTTGGGATCGCCATCGAATTCATCTTTATCGACGATGGTAGCAGCGATGACAGTTTTACCCTGTTGTGTTGATTGCCACTGAGAACTGACCCGGCGTTTCCACCGAGAATTGACCCGCCTGTTAGGTATGTTTCGGGTCTGCGGTCGTGGTCAAGTTCCTCGTTTTCTCCTTTGTCGTTTTAGTGTCGTGCGCAGAGCTGTTCTTGAAGCGGAAGCTGTCGTTTCCGGTTTCA
>Ga0182741_1000411_pt1 | contig 65787 bp, 52 predicted proteins | sample eDN5th37CBELigOP_FD_128874 | JGI IMG/M metagenome (GOLD analysis project Ga0182741, IMG submission 128874) | Enriched Organic Plus compost microbial communities from Emeryville, California, USA - eDNA 5th pass 37_C BE-Lig OP (version 2) (version 2) ...
GCCTGGGGCCTGCCGTACACGCTGGCGCTGATCGGCGCCAAGCAGGTCTATCCCGGTCCGCACATGGACGGCGAGAGCCTGCTCGACATGTTCGAGAAGGAGAAGGTCACCGTCACCGCCGGCGTGCCGACCCTGTGGCTTGGCGTGATGAACGCGCTGAGCAAGGAGCCGCAGCGTTGGACGCTGCAGCCGGGCATGCGCATGGTCAGCGGCGGCTCGGCCACGCCGATCTCGCTGTTCAAGGCCTTCGACAAATTCAACATCCGCATCGTCGCCGCCTGGGGCATGACCGAGACCTCGCCGCTGGGTTCGGTGTCGAACCTCACGCCGGACATGCTGGACTGGCCGGAGGAGAAGCAGTACGAGTACCGCGCCAAGGCCGGTCTGTACGTGCCGCTGCTCGAGGCCCGCGTGGTCAACGAGGAGGGCGTGGCGCCGATGGACGGCAAGACCGTCGGCGAGCTGCAGGTGCGCAGCCCGTGGGTGACCGGCAGTTACTTCAAGGGCGAGGGCGGTAGCGACAAGTTCACGCCAGACGGCTGGTTCGCCACCGGCGACGTGGCCACCATCAGCCCCGAGGGCTTCATCCACATCACCGACCGCACCAAGGACCTGATCAAGTCCGGCGGTGAGTGGATCAGTTCGGTGGAACTGGAGAACGAGATCATGGGCCATCCGGCCGTGGCCGAGGCCGCCGTGATCGCGGTTCCGCATCCGAAGTGGCAGGAGCGGCCGCTGGCGGTCGTGGTGAAGAAGCCTGGGATGGAAGTCACCAAGGAAGACATCATCGAGTTCCTCCGGCCCAAGGTCGCGACCTGGTGGCTGCCGGACGACGTGGTGTTCGCCGAGGAACTGCCGCATACCTCCACCGGCAAGCTGATGAAGCGCAGCCTGCGCGAGCGTTACCAGGACTGGGGCCAGCAGGCGGCCGGTTGACGGCCGCTTCGTCGCAATAACCGATCAGGGGCGCTCGGCGCCCCTTTTTTGGCGGTAGGCGTGGCATAGCCGGAAAGGCTTGCCCGGCGTGCGTTCTGTACGCACTATTAGATAGCCACCTAATTAATACCTTTGCAGGAATTCCCAGGAGTACCGCTTGAGCAACACAGCCACTGAACTGGCGGCTCGCCACGGGCCCAATTACAAGTGGTGGGTCACGTTGACGGTGATGATCGGAACGCTCTCGCTGGTGGTGTCGTCGACCATCGTCAATGTCGCCGTGCCGCACATCATGCGCGACTTCATGATCGGCCACGATCAGGCGCAATGGCTGTCGACGGCCTTCCTCGCCGCCATGACCTTGGGCATGCTGCTCAACGGCTGGTGCGTGCCGCGATTCGGCGTGCGTAACACCTATATCGGCGCGATGGTGCTGTTCGTCGCCGCCTCGGTGATCGGCGGCCTGGCGCCTCGTTTCGAGTGGCTGGTGCTGGCGCGCGCGGTGCAAGGCTTGATGGGCGGCTTGATCCAGCCGTTGGCGATGATCGTGATCTTCAGCGTGTTCCCGCCGGGGCAGCAGGGGCGCGCCATGGGCATCTACGGTATGGGCGTGGTGCTCGGTCCGGCGGTGGGCCCGGTGATCGGTGGCTACCTCGTCGACGCGGTGTCTTGGCACTGGTTGTTCTTCGCGGTGTTGCCGGCCTGTTTCCTCGGAATCGCCATGGCGCGCAAGCTGCTGGAAGGGCGGACGGCGGATGCGCCGCGGCCGAAACTGGACGTCCTCGGCCTCGTCCTGCTGAGCTATCTACTTCTCGCCTTCCTGTGGGCCATACCCAACAGTCATGCGCGCGGCTGGACCGACCCGCTGGTGCGCATGGCCTGGCTCAGCGGCACCGTCGCGTTGGTGGCGTTCGTGCTGTGGGAGTTGCGCGCGTCGCGGCCGTTGCTGGACCTGCGGGTGTTCCGCTCCAGGGGATTCGTCGGCGCCTTCTTCCTGTCGATGACGGTCGGTATCACGCTGTTCTCGTCGACCTATCTGATTCCCCTGTTCGTGCAGGAAATCCAGGGCTTCAGCGCGGCCGATGCCGGTAGTCTGCTGTTGCCGGCCGGGTTGGGCATGGCCTTCATGTTTCCTCTGGCGGGACATCTGACCGACCGATTCGCGCCCACGGGAATCATCGTCGCCGGCTTGATCGGGTTCGGCGCCTCGGCCGCGTTGATGGCGGCCTCGGGTACCGCGAGCACGTTCTGGGCGCTAGCCGCCTGGATACTGCTCGGCCGCCTGGGGCTGGGGCTGATGATGCCGCCGGTTACCGCCGGTGGCCTGCGGCTGTTGCCGAAGGACGTGCTGTCGCAGGGCGCGGGTGTCGTCAACTTCGGCAGACAGTTGGGCGGTGCGTTCGGCGTGAACCTGTTATCGCTGTACCTGGAGCGGCGGACCCTGGCCGGCGGCGGCCACGCCGTGCTGAGCGCCTACAGCCGGGCCTTCCATGAAACCTTCCTGATCATGGCCGTGATCTGCGTGTTGGCGCTGCTGCCGCTGTGGTTCATGTACCGGGCCGAAGCGCGCCCCCAGCCGATCGGGCCGCTCGCGCACGACAGCGACTGAGCGGCGCTAGACCATCTGCGCCGGTCGCTCGCCGCGCCGGCGCCGGCCTCGCTGCGCCGCGTGCAGCCAAGTCAGCGCATCGATCTCATCGTGGAAAGCGCGCGCTCGGAAACCCGCCCTGGCCGCCGCCGAGGTCAGGCTCCGTGACCGTTGCTCGCTACTGGCGCAGAGCAGGGCCAGCGACCGGCGCCGCCGGCAGCGCTGCGACAGACTGGCGGGGAGGCGCTGGCAACTCCACGCCAGCACGCCAGCAGGCCGCGCTTGCCGAAGGTCGAGTAGATGGCAATAGTGGACGTCGGCGGCGTGTTCGATGGCGAGTTGTAGCGCCTGAAATCCGTCGTCGATCGTCAGGTTGCCGCAAATCGTGGTCCGGACGATACCGTCACTGCTCGATACGTTGATTCTCGCTGTCATGCGGCTTGGTGTTGGGGCGTGCACGCACGCCCTTCAAGAGCGCTCACCGCGACGCGCCGTCGCACCATTGCCGACGGATCCGGTCCAAGGATGCGGTTACGGGGTTCCGCCGGGACAGCGCTCCCGGTGGGCATAGCAAGAGCGGATCTGCCGCCGGAGGTAGGAATATGTTCGGGTTCATCCAGGGGCTGGCCTACGGGTTGTTTCTGTCGTGCTTCCCGTGGTTCGTCGCCGGCATGCTGAACCCGCGCCTGGCGGTGCCGAACGAGCCGCCGCGGCGTTGGCATGTCATCCTCCGCTACTGGTTCGTCGTGCCGTTCATCGCGCTGCTGCTGTGGCTGACCTCGCTGTGGGGCGGTTTCGGACCGACCCTGGGCGGTTGGCTGGCCGGGCTCGCGGCGGTGGCGGTCGAGATTCCGCTGGAGCGGCGCTGGCGCCGTTGGCGCGAAGCACGCGGGCAACGGCGGCGAGAGGCGGCACGGACCGCCGAAGCGGTGCAGCGGCAGATGGCGCTGGAGCGCGAGTTGCGCGAAGCCGGGGTCACGCTGCTCGATCCGGCCAATCCGCCGGCCGGTGCCGACGAGGTGGTAAAGGCACTATGCGCGGTGAAGCAGCGCCTGCTCGACCTGCGCCGGCCCGAACTCGCCGCGCAGGCGGATCGGTTGTACACGCGCTATGCCCACGTAGTCGATGTGCTGCGGTCCAAGTTCGACCCGCGCGAGCTGACCTACGAGCGCTCGCGGGGGCTGGCGGCCGAAGTCTGCCGCGGTGCCGCCGACGATCTCGCTGCCATGGCGTCGGTGCTTGCCGGCGTGGGTAATGTCGACCCGGAATTCGTGCGCCGGCGGTTGGCGCGCGAGGGCGCGCGCTTGCCGGCGCAGGAGCGCGACGCGCTGAGCCGGCGACTGCAGCTGGTGGAAGAATGCGAGCAGCGCCTGCGCGAGTTGAGCGCGCGCAACGAGGCGGCGCTCACCGCGCTGGACGACGCCGCCGTAGCCGTGGCGCGGCTCGAAACCGACCGGCCGCAGGCCTCGCGTCGCGCCGAGCAGGCGTTGCAGGAATTGCGGCGTTTCGCCGACCGGGCCCAACTCTACGACCGTAGCGCCTAATCATAAGGAGCCGACATGACCGACGAACCACGTTCTCCGCTCAGCCTGTCGCTGCCGCCGGTCGAGCAGATCGCCGCCGAGGTCGCGGTGGAAGCGCCGCCGCCGCCGGAAGATCCGGAGCTGGCGGCCATGGCCGATGCGTTCGTGCGCGACGTGCTCAGCAACGCCGACAGCGAGGGCGCGGCCAATCGGCAGCGGCAGGCGGTGGACGGCATGGGTATCGAGATCCAGCGCCAGGCGGCGCACCGCAGTGCGATGCTGCAAGCGCCGATCCGCAAGCTGGCGCATCAGGGCGACGAGGGCGGTCCGGTGGCCAAGGCGCTGCTGGAGTTGCGTGCCAAGATGGAAGAGCTCGATCCCAACCGGCGCAACCTCGCCGGCGGCGGCGTGTCGCGGCTGTTGTCGTTCCTGCCTGGGGGCGGCAACCGGATGCAGCGCTATTTTCGCGAGTTCGAGACCGCCCAGGAGTCGTTGGACGCCATCATCCGCGACCTGGAAGCGGGCCGCGAAATGCTGCGGCGGGACAATCTCACGCTGGCCGACGACCAGGAGGCGCTGCGGGCGCTGCTCGGTCAGCTCAAGCGCCAGATCGAACTCGGCCGGCTCATCGACCGCCGCTTCGAGGCCAAGGCGGTCGAGCTGGCCAAGGACGACCCGCGCCGGCGCTTCGTCGAGGAAGAGCTGATGTTTCCGCTGCGCCAGCGCATCGTTGATCTGCAGCAGCAGCTCGCGGTGAGCCAGCAGGGCGTGCTGGCGCTGGAAGTGGTGATTCGCAACAACCGAGAGCTCATGCGCGGCGTCGACCGCGCGATCAACGTCACGGTATCGGCGCTGAACGTCGCGGTGACCGTGGCCATGGCGCTGGCCAACCAGCGGCTGGTGCTGGATCGGGTGGAGGCCTTAAATGCCACGACATCCGACCTGATCGCCGGCACCGCGCAGACCCTGCGATCCCAAGGCGTCGAGATCCAGACGCGCGCGTCGTCCACGGTACTGGATATGGAGAAGCTGCGGCAGGCTTTCAGCGACGTGCTCGGGGCCATCGACGAGGTCTCGCGCTACCGGCGCGAGGCATTGCCGCGGCTCGACGAGCAGATCGACCGCCTACAGGAACTGGCGGCGAAGGGCGACGCGGCAATCGCTCAACTCGAACAGGGCAACGCGGTCGAGCCTCAGCGGCAACTCTAGGCGCGCACCGCGCGGGCCGAAACGCTGCCGCGTATCGGCTCCCGTTCTTCAGCGACAGGGTCGGCGCTTCCCATCCCGCAACATCTGCGGCATTTCATGCGGGTGCGATCTATAAGAGCCTCCAACAAGACCCGGGCGCGCCGGGTCTTGTTGGAGGCTCTAAGCAGGTGCTAGATCATTTGTGAGACTTGTATCACACTCTACTTGCGTGCAAGAGGCCCCCAGGCCCTCTGGATAGGGGGTGAACGGACCGGCGCGGACTCAAGTTTTGCTTGACGTCGGCCGTTAATCGGGTTGCGCCAGATCGATCCGGCGCGATTCATGGGGACCCGTCATAACAGAACATTAGAAGTCGATTCTGGCACTGGCGTGAATGATGCACAGCGACGTGGCGCCGGCAGTGCGAAATCGACCGGGGGAGCGACGGATGGGTGTGACATCGACACAGCGGCCTTACCTCGTTGCGGTCAAGCGTATTCTGCTGCCGATAAGTCTGGTTGTAGCCGCCGGCCTGATGCTGGTGGCGTTGGACGGGCCGCTGTCGTGGCTGGCCTTGGTGGTGGTGCTCATCGCGCTGGTGCAGGCGCTGGTGTTGCAGTACCGCTTCGCCGCCGTGGAGCGCGCGGTCGATTCGGTGCTGGCGCAGTTGCGCAGCGCCAACGCCGAGCGCCTCGATCTTTCCACCACTGCTGCCGTGCCGGCGCAAAGCCATGGCGCGGGGGCCGAACTGGTGTCGATGTTCGCCAGGTTCGTGGCGCGGATCCGCGACCTGCTTGGTGAGCAGCAGCAACACAACCTGAGGGTTGGTCTGGCGTCGGCGCACGGGCGGTTGTTGAGCGAGAAGGCGCGCGCCGAGGCGGCCAAGCAGGAGGAGCAGTCGGAGCTGATCTTCCGCTCCAGCGACGAATCGGCGCGGGCCGTGGCCGAGATTGCCGGGCGCACGCATAGCGTCGCCGACATCACCGCGCGCAACCTGGAGGGCGCGAAGGCCTCGCTTGCCGAGTTGCAGGACGTTTCCGTGCAGATCGGCGAAGTTACCGCGATGATGCGCGATTTCCGCAATACTGTCGCGCAGTTGGAAGCGAGCTCGGAAAGCATTCGCGGCATTCTCACCACGGTGCAGGGCTTCGCGGCCCAGACCAATATGCTCGCGCTCAACGCCGCCATCGAGGCCGCTCGCGCCGGCGAGCAGGGCAGGGGCTTCGCGGTGGTCGCGGACGAAGTGCGCTCGCTGGCCGGCAAGGTCGGCAGCGCCGCCGACCAGATCGGCACGCTGATCGGTTCCATGACCGCCGCCGTGGCGCAGACGGCCGAAAGCACGGGTAGCGTCATCAGCCGGGTGGAGCGGGCCAGCGAGGCCGTCGCCGCGTCGTCCGCCCAGTTCGAGCGGATGGTGCAGGACCTCGGCGCCTCGCATCAGGATCTGCTGCGAATCGGTTCGGCGGTGGAAGAGGTTTCCGCCACCAATCAGGAAAGCCTTGGTCGCAGCACAGAAATTCGCGACCTCGGCTCGCGCATCCGCTCGCATATGGATGCCTCGTTCACCCACGCCGATACCATGCGCGATACCACCAATATCGCGCTGCAGGGCCTAAGCCGCGTCCGCATGGGTTCCGGGGCGCTCGAGCACCTCATGGACCTGCTGCTGGAGCGGCGCGACCAGGTGCAGGCGGTGTTGGAGCGGCTGGCGGATCAGGGCGTTGATATGTTCGACCGCAATTACCGCCGCCATCCGTTGTCCGACGAGCACTTCGAAGTCAGCTGGCAGCCGCGTCTGCGCGAGGCGCTGCAAGCCTCGATCGACCAGTGGATCCGAGAAGCGCCGGACGGTGTTCTCTACTACTACCCGGTCGACGAGAATGGCTACACGCCGCTGGTCCGCTCCGAGATCGCCGCGCCGCCGACCGGCGACAAGAAGATCGACCGGGCCAAGAGCCACGCCATGCGCTTCGGCGTTTCCAACCCGGTGGAGCTAGAGAACCTGCGCAAGTGCACGTTCATCAGCATGGGGACGTTCGTGCTGCCGCACACCAGCACGGTGGTATTCACCCTGTTTGCGCCGCTGAGCATTCACGGTCGGCGCTGGGGCACGTTGACCAACTCGATGCTGCCTAAGGCGCTCGGCATGTAGCCAGGCGGCCTGTAGATAGACGTTGACCTTGCTTTCGAATAGGTGCGCCATGTGCGCACCTTTTTCTTAGTGCGCCCGGTCACAGGTCGAGGCCGCTAGCAGCCGCCTCGCTCAGGTCGTGTACGGAATGTCACTGACCGCTTCGGCTCAAGCCGCCCGCACTTGGTTACGGCCATTGCGCTTGCCTTCGTAAAGCGCCGCGTCGGCGCGCAGGATCATGTCGTTGATGGACTGATCGTGTGGTCGTAGTTCGGTGACCCCGAAGGTGGCGGTGAGGCGGAAGCGCTGCTGCTGAGCCACGACATCGGTCTGCGCCAGTTGCTCGCGCAAGCGGTCGGCCACGCGTGTGGCGCTGGCGAGGTCGGTATCGGGCAGCAGGATGATGAACTCCTCGCCGCCCAGCCGCCCCGCGATGTCGGCGTCGCGCAGGGCAGCGCGGCAGACGTCGGCGGCAACCGTCAGCGCGGCGTCGCCCGCGGCGTGTCCATACGAGTCGTTGATCCGCTTGAAGTAATCGAGATCGAGCACGCACAGGGCCAGTGGCCGGTCGTGCCGTCGCGCGCGTTGCACCTCGCGCTCGAACAGCGCCTCATACTGCCGCCGGTTGAACAAGCCGGTGAGCGGATCCGTGGTGGCCTGGCGCTTCAGTTCGTCCTCCAGCAACTGGCGCTGCTTCAGCTCCTGTCGTGCTTGCTCCAAGGCGGCGAACTCGCGCCGGTGCACCACCTGGAAACGGTAGGCGGCGAACAGGCCGGCGACCGCCGGCAATCCCAACATCACGACCAGCATCGCCAGCCGCATGCCGCTGGTCCCCTTCACCAAATGCACGCAAAGCGCGCTGCCGGCGACCGCGTATACCGCCACCAGGCCCGACAGGACCACCCGATTCGGCAGCAGTACGAACAGGCTGATTAGCATCACCATCGTGACCGCGACCAGCCAAGTGACGTCGTCCGGCGGCAGTAGGAAGTACAAGCGGAAGAACACGGTGAACGCCAACAGCAACAGCGGCGTTAGCGCCATGCCGTTGGCGGCTAGGGCCGGGCGCTTGCGGACGGCGAGGGCGCAGAGGACCATCACCAGCAGGGTCACCGCGCGCCCGGCCAGCGCCAGGTAGAACTCGCGGCTGAGCCCGAGGCTGGAGTAGTCGCCGAGCGCGAATATCAGCAGCAGCGAGCCCCAAACAAGAAGCGCCACCTGCAGGTGGCGCGCCGTGGGGACCGCTATGTGGTCACGGAAACGCTGCTCCGTGGCCGGATCGGCGAATTCGCCGGTCCAAAATGCGATTTCGTGGTGGTGCCTGATCCGAACATGCGGCTCAGCCATGCATACCTCGCGGGCGGTTGTATGGCGGAAAGCGGCTGGGCCGTCCGGTGGCGTTGTGCTTTGCTTTCCATTTGCAGACGAGTTCCCATTGCACGGCAGGTTAACTATCCAGTGTCGGTCAGATCCTGGCTTATTGTCACTCAGTCGGGGGAATCGCTCTGCGCAATATTGCCGGGCATCCCTTCTTGCCTTTCCGCACCAATGGGGCGAATGGCGGAGATCAGCATAAGCCCGGAAAAACCAAGATAAATGAACCACAAGAAAGCGGTTGGATGACGGCTGAAAAAGCTCCCCCCGGATTCGGCGGAGTAGGGCACATCGGTCACGAACGCCGTTTGCACGAACGCGGGGGCCTGATGAACGATACGGCCGCTGGGCAGAATCACGCCGGAGGGACCGTTGTTGATGGCATGTACAACCGGCACGCGGCTCTCGACCGCTCTGAGTACCGAGCCCCACAAGTGCTGATAAGGCTGCCGGGTCTCGCCGAACCAACCGTCCTGGGACAAGATCGCCAGTACCTTGCCGGCGCCGTCGTCGCCGATCGACTCGGCCATGAACAACGGAAAGGCGCTCTCGTAACAGATCTTCGGCACTAGGCGCATCCCGGCGACCGTGAAGCTCTGGTGGCCTTCGCCCGGAGTAATTTCACGCAAGAAATCGCCTAGATAGCGCTCGGCGCGTTCGCGCAGGAAGCCCACCTCGGCTACGACCGGCAGATACTCACCGAAAGCGACGCGCTTTACCTTCCGGTAAACGCCCAGTTGATCGCCGTCGGCGTCCAGCAATACGGCTGAATTGAAGTAACGTCGCTTGCCCGCGCTTTCATCTTGTTCGAGATCGTGAAATAGCAGGGACGTACCGGCCGCGGCGATACGGGCGATGTATTCGTTTCGAACGATGGAATGTTCGAAATACCCCTTGTAGCGCGCCTCCGGCCATACCACGAGCTCCGCGCCCTGGCGGGCCAGGTTCTCCGTCATCTCCATTTCAGGCGGATAACCGCGTGTGTAGCCCTTCGGCGGCGGCGGAATGGCCAGGCTGACCTGGTCGTTCGGCTGCACTATGCCGATCCGCTTGCTGGACCAGGTCGCGATCTCCTGGTCCCAATGACGCAGCGCGATCACGCCATATCCGAACCAGAGCCCGAGGCAGGCGAGGGCGCCGATCGCGCCTGGACCGGCCAACCGGCGCCAACCGCCGCTCAGCAGTCGATAGGCCAGGACGCTGCTCAGTGCCATCATGAAGTCGAGGCCGTGGGCGCCGGTGATGTCCGCCGCCTGTATCGCCACCGAGAACGCGCTCTGTCCCTCGCCGAGACGCAAATAGAACAGCATGGGGAAGGCGGAGAACACGGCGACGAAGACCACTGGGACCGTTAGCAGGTCCGGGAGCCGTGTGCGGCGGTGCAGCCATTGCAGGGCGAAGGCGATCAGGCCGAAGGCTTGCGCGGCATAGGAGTAGAGCAACAGCGCGAGCAGGTAGTTGTAAGGCGCCGGGTATTCCTTGATGCGGTGGACGAACTCCGGCAACCAGTAGAACATGGCCACCCAGAAGACCAGTCCGGTGACGACGCCGAGCAGATAGGACTGCCCAAGCGTGCGGCCGCGCAGCGCGTACAGCAGCGGCACGAATGCCACCCAACCAAGGAGGAACAACCGGGTGTCGAGGCACGGCGCGGCCATGAGCGCACCGGACAGCGCCGCCAACGCCCAGCCACTCGCGCCCGTGGCCAGGTCGCTGGAAGCCGTTCCGCGAGCCGTTGTTGGATTCATGCTGCAGATCCGCCGAGAACTGACTTCTGCCCTGATGCGGTGCTTGCCCACTAGCCGTGGGTGTTACCGCCCGGGTGATACGTTTTCGATTAACTGTAGTCGACGGATGCAAATTTGGAAGGTGACGCGCGGGCGGGACACGATGGCGAGTTGGCTCGTTCGCCGCCTGCGCGCAAGGAGCACCGAACTTTCAAGCACCGGCGGCCGGCGGGCGGACCCGACAGGAGTGGTCTAGCAGGAACTCATCCCGCCCCCGGACGCTTTCGCAGGCGATTCTTTCGGCTTGCCCAGTTCTCCAGGTGCTGCACCAAGCGCAGCACGGTGACGACGATCAGGGCGATGGCCAACGCGGCGGCGTAGTAGCCCACCGCGATCAGGATTCCCAGCCCGGCCGACATCAGCAACGCCGCCGCGGTGGTCAGGCCTTCGATCTCGGCGCTGTCCTCGCGGCGGATGATGGTGCCGGCCACGATGAAACTGATGCCGATAACAATGGCTTGGATCACGCGCACCGGGTCGGCTTCCACCGTATGCCCGGTTCGCTCCAGGAGTCGGATCACCGGCAACGCCAGTCCGACCAACATCGCCGACGCGCCGGCGATCAGCATATTGGTGCGCAGGCCCGCGGACTTGGCCGCCATCTCGCGCTCCAGCCCCACCACGCCGCCGAGCAGCAACGCGAGCACTACGTGCCCCACCAATTCCGCCTGGCTTCCAAGGTCCATGATCGTCACCTCCAGAGCAGAGGTATGCGCGCGATAGCGGCCGGTTCAAACCGCGCGCCCTTGCGTTCGCCGGAAACGGGCGCAGATCGGGCTGATCAGCAGCGCGAGGAGACGGCCATGCCGACGTGGAGCGACAAGGACCGCCGCAAGTACGAGCACATCAAGGACAGCTCCGAGGAGCGCGGTGTGGCCGAGGAACGGGCCAAGGAGATCGCCGCCCGCACGGTCAACAAGAGCCGACGCGAAGAGGGGCGCACTCCGAACAGGCGTACGCAGGGAACGGGCAACCCCAACCGAGGCCTCGACGACCGGTCAAAGCAGGAGCTGTATAACCGCGCCAGACAGCTCGGGATCAGCGGCCGCAGCAAGATGGACAAGCAGGAGTTGGCGAGCGCCATTCGCAGCCATCGTTGAGTTAGCTGGCCTCCACCGCCAGTCCGCGCCGCGAGCTACGCGGTCGCGGCCCTGCCGGCGCGGAGCCCTCGTCATCGTCGCGGGTCGTCCCCAGATCGCCTAACGACGAAACAGCGGCCAACCCAAAGTCATAGCGGCTAGGTGCAGGGGGTAAACGGTGAGAGCGGACATCGTTCCGGGCGCGATCTTTCCCGACTACGAACTTCCCGACCACACCGGCACGAAACGAAAGCTAAGCGCCCTCCAGGGCCAAGACCCGATGGTGCTCATGCTCGCCCGGGGCGGCTACTGCCCGAACGAGCACTTGCAGCACACTCGGTTGGTGGAGATGGAGCGCGAGATCCGGGCCGGCTACTGCCGGCTGGTCACCATCAGCACCGACTCGGTGCTGCAATCGCTCGAGTGGCGAACCCGGCTCGATGCACGCTGGCCGTTCCTGAGCGACGAAGAGCGTCTGGTTCAGCGCGACCTGGATATCGTGGAGTACACCGATCCGCACCACAACGCCATGATCCCTCATACCGTGGTGCTGGAGCCTGGGCTGCGGATCTACAAGATCTACAACGGCTATTGGCCGTTCGGACGGCCCAGCAACGAGGAGCTCAGACAGGATCTCCGCGCCTTGAGCATGCGCTACCGCCCGGATTGGGACCTTGCGACGCCGGGGCTACGCGAGGCCTGGGAGCGCGGCGACAAGTCGCGGTTCTGGCCGTACCGGTCGTAGTCGCCGGAGCACACCTCCGTGCTAGGGAAACGTCTTAAGGAAAGCTCCTGTCGGTAAATGACGACAAAACCTGTAGGCGAGTATCGATAAGTCGGCTTCCGGTGCGCGTTGATGCTTGCCAAGGCCTCGTCAGTACAGGCTTTCATCGTATCCGGTCGGTGCCGGCGCAAGGCTGGACGCGGCCTGGAGCATGGTCGATCATCAAATTGCAGCATGTACATCGCAGGGAGCGCGAACAATGCAAACTAAGATCAACATCCGCCTGCGGACGAACGGTCAGTGGCAAGTGAGCTTCCGGGGGATGGTCCTCGGCCAAAGCCCGAGTTTCACCCGTGGTATCGATCTGCTGCTGGAATGGCTTCGCGAGAACGTGCGTGAGGACGTCAGCCTGGCGATCGAAACCGTCGAGGGCCATATCGACCAGTACCGCTACCATGCCGCCACCGGCCAGGTGATCCCGGTTTCCGCCCTCGCGGCCTGAAGCCGTCGCGGCTAGCTCGCCGGCGCCGGCGAGAACCGCGCTAGGAACCAATCCCGCACCAGTTCGGCAACGCGCTCGAGCGCGCCCGGCTCTTCGAACAAGTGGGTGGCGCCCGGTACGATCTCGAGCTTGCGGGGGCAGGTCATCCGCGCCAGCGCCTGCTCGTTGAGTTCCAGTACCACCGGGTGGGCGCCGCCGACGATGAGCAGTGAACTCGCGCGCACGCGGGGTAGGGCGGGTCCGGCCAAGTCCGGGCGCCCACCGCGTGAGACCACGGCGACGACCCGTCCCTGCCGCTCGGCGGCCGCTACCAGGGCAGCCGCGGCGCCGGTGGACGCGCCGAAGTAGGCAATGGGTAGGTGCGCGAGCGGCGCCTGGGCGCTGATCCAGTCGCTCGCCGTGATCAGTCGGCTCGCCAGCAGGGGAATATCGAATCGGTATTGCGCCGTGGCCGTATCGACACGGTCCTCGGATTCGGTGAGCAGATCGAGCAGCAGCGTGCCGATGCCCGCGCGGCTTAGATATTCCGCCACTGCGCGGTTGCGCCGGCTGAAGCGGCTGCTGCCGCTGCCGTGCGCGAACAGCACCATGCCTTGGCTGGCGTCCGGGACGTTCAGGTCGGCGCCGATCGTCTCGCCGCCCACGGGAATGCGGACCTCGGTCGAGCCTGGAACGACGATGCTCGGGTTCGGCATCTCGGCCTCCCACTGCTTTGCAAATCGCAGGCTTGCCCTCACCGTTGCCGATGCGACCGTCGGCGCACAACAGGGAGGCGATGACCCAGCATGGCCGGAGAGACTGTCAGCCAATTCCTGCTCCAGCGGCTGTACGACTGGGGCGTGCGTCGCATCTACGGCTATCCCGGCGACGGCATCAACGGAATCATGGGGGCCATTCCGGGGTTCCTCGACAAGATCGACTACGTTCAGGTCCGGCACGAGGAAGAGGCGGCATTCATGGCCACCGCCCACGCCAAGTACTCCGGCGGCGAACTGGGCGTGTGCCTGGCGACCAGCGGTCCGGGCGCCATCCACCTGCTCAACGGCCTATACGACGCCAAGAAGGATCACATGCCGGTGCTGGCCATCGTCGGCCAGCAAGCACGTACCGCGATCGGCGCCGACTACCAGCAGGAGATCGACCTGATCTCGCTGTACAAGGACGTGGCCAGCGACTACGTGCAGCAGGCCTCGACGCCGGCGCAGGTGCGGCACCTGGTGGATGAGGCGGTGCGCATCGCGCTCGGCAAGCGCAGCGTGACCTGCTTGATCTTCCCCCACGACCTGCAGGACGCCCCCATGGAACAGCCGCCGCGCGCGCATGGCGCGGTGCTTTCCGGCATCGGCTTCAATTATCCGCGGGTAATCCCGGCCGAGGCGGACTTGCGGCGCGCGGCCGAGGTGCTCAATAGCGGCAAGAAGGTGGCGATCCTGGTCGGCGCGGGTATCCGCGACGCGGTGGACGAGATCATCGCGGTGGCCGATCTGTTGGGCGCCGGCATCGCCAAGGCGCTGCTGGCCAAGACCATGGTTCCGGACGACCTGCCGTTCGTGACCGGCTCGATCGGCCTGCTCGGTACCGAAGCAACCGACAGGATGATAATGGCTTGCGACACATTCCTCATGGTCGGCTCGAGCTTTCCGTACACCGAGTTCCTGCCCAGGGAAGGGCAGGCCCGCGGGGTGCAGATCGATATCGACAGCCAGCGCCTGAGCCTGCGCTATCCGATGGAAGTGAACCTGCAGGGCGATGCCCGCTCGACCCTGCGCGCGCTACTGCCCATGCTCGAGCGCAAGACCGACCGCGCTTGGCGGCAGCGCATCGAGGGCTGGGTCGAGGACTGGTGGTCGACCGTCGAGAGTCGGGCCCTGAACGAGGCCGACCCGATCAACCCCCAGCGCGTGTTCTGGGAGCTGTCGAAGCGCTTGCCCGAGAACTGCCTGATCGCCGCCGACTCCGGTTCGACCACCAACTGGTATGCGCGCGATCTGATGATACGCCGCGGCATGGTGGGTAGCCTCTCCGGCGGCATGGCGACCATGTGTCCGGCGATTCCGTACATCACCGCCGCCAAGTTCGTACATCCGGACCGGCCGGGCTGCGCCATCGTCGGCGACGGCGCCATGCAGATGCTCGGCAACAACGGCCTGATCACCATCGCCAAGTACTGGAAGCGCTGGGCCAATCCGCAGCTGGTGGTGGTCGTCGCCAACAACCGCGACTTGAACCAGGTTACCTGGGAACAGCGCGTGCTGGAGGGTGACCCCAAGGTCGAGGTGTCGCAGGACGTGCCCGATTTCCAGTACGACAAGTACGCCGAACTGCTGGGTTTGGTGGGGTTGCGCATGGACCAGGTCGAGGACGTGGAACGGGTGCTGGATGAAGCCTGGCGCTGGGACCGCCCGGTGGTGATCAACGCCTACGTCGATCCCGACGTGCCGCCGCTGCCGCCGCACATCACCCTGCAACAGGCGAAGAACTTCATGGGCATGCTGGCCAAGGGCGAGCCGGACGCGGGCGGCGTCATCCGCCAGTCGCTGAAGGGTATCGCCGCCAGCTACTTCAGGCGCGACCTCGACTAGGGCGCGCCAGCCGCTCATTGCCCCCATATGCCCTTGAACGCGCCGATGCGCGGACAGGGACCATCACCAGGAGATCAGCGTGAGCGACGCGGAACGGACGCCGCAGCAATGCACGGTCTACGTCGACGGTCGGCCGATCAGCGGCGAGGTCGGCAAGCCCTTGATCGAGGTGGTCAACCGGGACGGCGTGGAGCTGCCGTTCCTCTGTTATCACCCGTCGCTGGGCGCGCTGCAGACTTGCGACGTGTGCTGGGTGGAAGTGGGCGGCCGGCTGGTACGCGGCTGTACCCTGAGGATGGAGGAGGGGCTGCGGGTGTGGATCAACCGTCCCGCGGCGAAGAGGGCGCGGCGCGAGGGCTATGACCGCGTCATCGCCAAGCACGAGTTGTACTGCACGGTCTGCGACAACAACAACGGCGATTGCGAGGTGAACCAGCGGCTGTTCGACATGGGCATCGACGGCCAGAAGTACCCGTTCCAGCGCAAGCCGTACCCGATCGACGACTCCAATCCGTTCTACCGCTACGATCCCGACCAGTGCATCCTCTGCGGGCGCTGCGTCGAGGCCTGTCAGAACGTCGAGGTCAACGAAACCCTGACCATCGACTGGAGCATGGAGCACCCGCGGGTGTTGTGGGACGGCGGCAAGCCGGCCGGGGAATCCAGCTGCGTTTCCTGCGGCCACTGCGTCACGGTCTGTCCCTGCAACGCGCTGCAGGAGAAGAGCATGATCGGCATGGCTGGACCGTTCACCGCCATGCCGAGCGACATCAAGCGGCCGCTGATCGAGCTGGTCAAGGAGATGGAGCACAGCACCGGCTTCGACGGCATCAACCGCATGTCGAAGATGGACCGGCACATGCGCCAGGCGCGGATCAAGCGCACCAAGACCGTGTGCACCTACTGTGGCGTGGGCTGCAGCTTCGAGATCTGGACCCGCGACCGCCACATCCTCAAGGTCCAGCCGGTGCCGCAGGCGCCGGCCAACGGTATTTCCACTTGCATCAAGGGCAAGTTCGGCTGGGACTTCGTCAACAGCCCCGAGCGGCTGACCACACCCTTGATCCGAGACGGCGAGCGCTTCCGCGAGGCGAGCTGGGACGAGGCGTACCGGCTGATCGCCACCCGCCTGACCGAGATCCGCGACCGCCACGGCAACGACGCCGTCGCTTTCGTCTCCTCCAGCAAGGTCAGCAACGAGGAGAACTACCTGATCCAGAAGATGGCGCGGCAGATCTTCCGTACCAACAACGTCGACAACTGCACGCGCTATTGCCAGAACCCGGCCACCAAGGGCCTGCAGCGCACGGTGGGGTGGGGCGCCGACGCCGGCACCATCCGCGACCTGGAGAAGGCCGAGTTGATCCTCATCGTCGGCTCGAACACCGCCGACAGCCATCCGGTGATCGCCTCCAAGATCAAGGCGGCGAAGAAGCTGCGCGGCCAGAAGCACATCGTCGCCGACCTGCGCCGCCATGAAATGGCCGCGCGCGCCGACGTGTTCCTCAAGCCGAAGCCCAGCACCGACCTGGTTTGGCTCAACGCGCTGGCGCGCTACATGTTCGACGCCGGCTACGCCGACATGGCGTTCATCGACAAGCACGTGTTGAATCTGGACGAGTTCCGCCGCTCGCTGCAGCCCTACACGCTGGACTACGCCGAACGTGTCACCGGCATCCCCATCGCCCAGCTCAAGCTGGCCGGCGACCTGATCGGGCGGGCCGAGAGCGTGTGCGCCATGTGGGCCATGGGCGTGACCCAGCACCAGGGCGGCTCGGACACCAGCACCGCCATCAGCAATCTGTTGCTGGTGACCGGCAACTTCGGCCGGCCGGGTACCGGCGGCTACCCCATGCGCGGCCACAACAACGTGCAGGGCGCCGACGATTTCGGCGCGATGAACGACATCTATCCCGGTTACGACAAGGTCACCGACGAGGAAGCACGCGCGCGCTGGGCCAAGGCCTGGGGCGTGGACTGGCTGCCGGATCAGCCGGGGCTGGACAACCACGCCATGCCCATCGCCGCCGCCGAAGGCCAGCTCAAGGCCATGTACATCATGGGCGAGGACATGGCGCTGGTCGGCGCGAACGCGCAGCACGTGCGCGAAGGCTTGTGCGCGCTCCAGTTCCTGGTGGTGCAGGACATCTTCTTCACCCGCACCGCGGAGTACGCCGACGTGGTGCTGCCCGGTGCGCCCAACCTCGAGAAGGATGGCACGTTCGTCAACACCGAGCGCCGCATCCAGCGCTTCTACAAGGCGCTCGAGCCGCTCGGTCAGTGCAAGCCCGACTGGGTGATCCTCACCGAACTGGCCCGCTACCTGGGCTTCGACTGGCGCTACCAGCACCCGTCGCAAATCATGGACGAGGTGTCGCGGTTCACGCCGGTGCTCAACGGCATCAGCTACGAGCGGCTGGAGGGCTGGAACTATCTGCACTGGCCGATGAAGCCCGACGGCAGCGATACGCCGCTGCTCTACACCGACGGCTTCCACTTTCCGGACGGCAAGGCGCGCTTCCATCCGGTGCAATGGATAGAACCCGAGGAGCAGCCCGACCAGCACTTCGATCTGCACCTGAACAACGGCCGGTTGCTGGAGCAGTTCCACGAGACCAACCTCAGCGGCAAGAGCCCGGGCATCGTTCACGAGGTGCCGCAGACCTTCGTCGAGATCAGCCCGGAACTGGCGGCCGAGCGCGGTCTGAAGGACGGCAGCCGCGTGCGGCTCACCTCCCGGCGCGGCACGCTGCAGGTGCGGGTGGTGGTAACCGATCGCGTGCGCGGCAACGAGCTGTACATGCCCGAACACACCCGTCTCAATCACCCCAATTTCCTCAGCGGCGACCAGGCCGACCGCGCCGTGAATACCCCGGCCTACAAGGAGATCGCGGTGAAGATGGAGCTGATCGCCGACGACGGTCCGACGCCGCTGCCGCGCCACAACTTCCGTTATGGCAAACGCACGCCGGTAGCCGGCGTGGACGTGGAACGCAAATGGCGGCGTCCCGACTACGCCAAACCGCCGATCGATGCCCCCCGTCCGGAGAGATTCTGAATGGCCGAGCCGCTGAAGTACGAGATTCCCAAGCCGAATTGGACGGTGACGCGCAGCGCCGACGACGAACTGCGGGAGCTGATCGAACTGCTGCACCAGCGCGGTGTGCTGCGGCTGGTCAACAGCCTGCTGGCGTCCTTGCCCAGCGTGGCCAAGGTGATGCTCGACGGCATCGACAACCGAGCCGGCAGCAACGCCATTCAGAACCTGAGCGCGCTGATCGAACTGATCGGCCGTATGCCGCCGGAGCAATTCCGCCGGGTTTGCCTGGGCGTGACGCTGGCGCTGCGGACGGCGGGTGATGCCGCCGAGCGTGGCGACAACGCGGCGCCGGGCCTCAAGGGCGCCGTGCGCCTGCTGCACGACGACGAACTATGGCGGGCCTTGGGCCCGCTGTTGCAAGGCGCGCGCAGCTTCGGCGCGGCGCTGGCCCGCGATACCGATCGCTCGCCGCACGCGGGCCCGCACGCCGGCGAGCGATGATCCCGGCGGCCGAGCTACAGGACGCGGAGCGCGCGGCACATGTGCTGGCTGTCGATGCCGGCGCGGTGAACGACCGTGACGATTTGCTCGCGGTCGAGGAGCCGCTGCAGATACGTATTGCCGGCGGCCCGGACTTGGTGACCATGCGCACGCCAGGCCATGACTTGGAGCTGGTCGCGGGCTTGCTGCTGAGCGAGGGATTGATCCGCGGCGGCGAGGATCTGCGCCTGCTCGCGCCGTGCGAGGCGTTGGAAGACGTGGTTCTGGTGGAACTCGAGGATTCCGCGCCGCCGCGACAGGCGGTCGCGGCGCGCATGGGTCTGATCAGCAGCGCTTGCGGCGTGTGCGGCAAGACGCAGCTGGACCGGGCACTGCTACAGGGGCTGCCGCCGTTGCCGCCGACGCCCAACTACAGCTCGTCGCAACTGCTGGCGTTGCCGGCTCGGATCTGCGACGCGCAGCGAACCTTCCTCAACACCGGCGGGCTGCACGCGGCGGCCTTGTTCGATGCGGCCGGCGAGCTGGTGGCACTGTGGGAAGACGTCGGCCGGCACAACGCGCTGGACAAGCTCATCGGCTGGGCCTTGCTCGAGCAGCGCCTGCCGCTGCATGGCCACGCCTTGTTGCTGAGCGGCCGGACCAGCTACGAGCTGGTCCAGAAGAGCGTGATGGCCGGTATCGCCTTGGTGTGCAGCGTATCCGCCCCGAGCAGCTACGCGGTGGCGTTGGCGCGCGAGTTCGGTGTCACCCTGGTGGGGTTCCTGCGCGATCAGCGCTTCAATGTATACAGCCACCCGGAGCGGTTGTCGCTGCCGGCTATTTCCAGTGCCTGAAACCGCTCCAGGCAACCGCCAGCCAGGCCAGCATCATCGCCACGCCGCCCATCGGCGTGACCGGGCCGATCCAGCGCGCTCCGGTGAGGACGATCAGGTACAGGCTACCGCTGAACAACAGCACGCCGAGCGCCATCAGCGACCACGCCAAGCGCATGCCGCGCGCCGGCCGCAACTGCTCGAGCCCCGCCACCAGCAGCAAGCCTAAGCCGTGGATGAGGTGATAGAGCACCGCGGTCTTCCAGGTTTCGATCTCGCGCGGGCTCAGCAGCGCCTGCAGCGCGTGAGCGCCGAACGCACCGGCGCCCACGCCGAGGAAAAGAACGATACCGCTGAAGAAAATTCTTAGGCGTTGGGTCATGTCGTCGAGCGGATGCCGAGTGGGAGCAGCCGAGCATACCGCATGAGCGTCAGGGAGTCCGCGCCGGCCATGCTGCCTCGATGTACTAGCGGCACCACGGTTAGTCGATGCTTCGCGTCCCTATTTCTCCCCCGCTCGCTGGCGCTCTCGCGCAAGCGGAGAGCGAAGCGAGGGGGGCGGGGAGGCAGTTGCACCGGCACACCGTGACCAATACACGGCGCGTCCTGCGCTCAAAGGTCGTACCGACCCGCCGCCTCCGGCTGGTAGAGCAGTTCCTCGATCCGGAAGCGCTGCTCGCCGCGCGGCGAGTCCACCGTGATGGTCGCGCCGACCCGCGCGCCGAACAGCGCGGCGCCCAAGGGCGCGAGCACGGAGATCCGCCCTTCGGCGGAGTCCGCGGCCCGGGGGAATACCAGGGTGCAGCTGATGGCGCGGTTCGACCGCAGATCGAGCAGGCGCACGCGGCTGTTCATGGTCACCACGTCGCTCGGCACCGCCGCCGGAGGCCGCTCCTCGCAATCGCACAGGCGCGCCGACAGCGCCGCGAGGTAGTCCGGCAGATCGGCTTCCGCGCCGCTGCGCGCGAGCAGGGGCTCCAGACGCTGCAGGTCGAAGCTGGACAGGGCAACAATAGATTCGTTCATAAAACCGTTCTCATTCGAAGACACGCCTGGGCGCGTAGTGGATTTTGGTTCGCTCAGTCGCCCAACACGCCGAGTCGATACTCGACCACGGCGGGGATGGTCATGAGATGCTCGGACAGGCGCTGGAGATTCCGCCGGTCGATGGTCTGCAGCACCATCCGGTATTCGAATACCGTGCCGCCGCCGGTGAGGCGGTGGTCGATCTTCACGATCGACAGATGGTGCTTCTTGAGGATGGCGCGGATCTCGGACTCGCTCAGCATGTTGTCGCGGTCGAAGCGCAGCATGTGAAAGGCGTAGTGCCGCGTCGGCATCCAGGTTTCGACCATGCGGAACAAGGACAGCGTGCCTAGGGTGATGGCCGCGGCCAGGATGCCTGGATAGTAGAAGCCGATGCCGAACAAGGTGCCGATCGCCGCCGTCATCCAGATGGAGGCGGCGGTGGTCAGGCCGCGCACGGTAAGGCCTTCCTTGAAGATCACGCCCGCGCCGAGGAAGCCGATGCCAGTCATGATGCCTTGCGCCATGCGGGTGGGATCGGTGCGTACCGTCTCCAACGGGACCATGTCGAGCCACAGACTCTGGTAGGTGGTGATCAACATCAGCAGCGCGGACGCCACGCACACCAGGGCGTGGGTGCGGAATCCCGCCGGCCGGCCGCTGAAGGTGCGTTCGATGCCGATGAGGCTGCCGACCAGCAGGGCCATGCCCAAGTTGCATGCGATATCGATGATTTCCTGTTGCACGATCATCGGAACTCCGACCTCAAGCCTGTCGCTGATGCAAACGGTCAATACTCTGATAATGGCTAAACGCTAGCGTCACATGCGTTTCCGCGCTCGCCACCTGGCGCAGCGCGTCGTCGCAACCGAGCAGGTCGGACTGCGGCGCGAGGGCGTGGATCACCGTCCGCGGTTGGCCTCGGGCGATGGCAACGATCTGCGCTGGCCTGGCGCGCAGCCAATTGCGAACGGCGGCCTCGTGCGGATGTGGTGTCTCGATCGTCATCCGCATTACCGGTTCCTGCGGCGGGTTGGATTTATAAATCACCTCCGGCTCGCGAAAATCAAGCTTCTCCGGAAAGCGATTCATCAGGATTTCCCTAGCACGTCGCAAAGCGAATTCATCGGCTGCCATGATCTTCATGCCCCGGAAATATGCGTCCGCCCGCAATCCCGGAATTCGCTCGATCAGTTTCACCGCCGCAATGGCAAAAGGCAGCTGATCGATCAAGTTCTTGTGCCGAACCAACTGTTCCAATACATAGATGTAGAAAGACATCACACAGCCTCCCTTACGGCATCGACCATGGTCTGGGCGAAACGGAGCGGATTGCGCCACCGGCGACGCGCGGCGGGCGGCTAAGCCAAGGAGGGCTCGACCGCCCGCCCGTCAGCGAGTGACTCGCGGGACTGCGGTGGCGACGGCGTTATCGGTGCGGTGTGGGCTGAACATGCGCGCGCATCTCTTCCGCGTTGACAAGACGCAAACACGCCACAAACCGAACTCGGTCGGTTTGGCATTCAACGTGATCAGGCAGGGAGGCCGGGTGAGCAGACAGCCGCTCGCGCCCGGCCGGATTACGGAGTGGCGGCGCGGCGTCCGGTGAGGCGCAAAGAGCTGCGGAAGAGATGTAGCGCGCGGGGTTGCATCTTGGGCGTGTCAGCCGAGTAATTGGTTGAGCCGTTAGGGATTATAGGCCGGGAAAAAATAAAAGCCAGCTCGGCCGGTAAGTCGGCCAGGCATGCGCGGGCGGGGCGCAGCTAGCGCTGCGACTCGGGATGGGGCGCTGCTGCTTCCGGCAGTTGCAACGGAAGCAGCAGCGCCAGCCGAGTGCCATTGTCCAAGGGTTCGATCTCGATCGCGCCGTCGAGCTGGCGAACGCGGCGCCGCATGTTGATCAGGCCGGTGCCGCCGTGGCTGCGGCTGCGAGGAAACGGATTGCCGTCGTTCTCGACGACGATGCGTGCGCCGCCCCGGTCGTCCCGCTCGCCCAGCACGCTGATGCGGCTGGGGCGGCCGTGCTTAACCGCGTTGGTGACCGCCTCCTGCAGAATGCGCAGCACGTTCAAGGCATGCGACGGCGTGACGCCGGCGATCTCCGGCAGGCGCGCCATCGACCAGTGCAGCTCGACGCCGATCCGCTTCAGCTGTCGCTCCAGCCGCTCGCGCAGCCCGGCCAGCGCCACTGGAAGTTCGCGGTCCTGAATATCCAGCGAGTGGATCACCAGGCGTAGGTCGTCGAGAGCCTCGCGGGCGGCGCGCGCGACCTGCTGCGACTTCTCGCGCTCGGAGAGGGCGATGATGGACGCCAGATGACCGGACAGGCCGTCGTGCAGGTCCGCGGTCAGGCGGCGGCGCTCCTCGCTCAGCGCGCGGCGCTCGGCCTGGCGCCGCTCTTCCCGGTGCAGGTGTTCCAGCTCGCGTTCTTGTTCATTCAGGCGCTGCATCAGATAGGCGTTGGCATCGTCCAGGCGGTTCAGGCTGATACCCAGCCGGCGCACTAGGATCATGGCGATGCCGATCATCAGCAGCGGGCGGTAGTACATGGAGAGGAAGAACGGGCCGTCGATGCGGGCGGTGATGAGCGCGAAGTCGTACAGCGCCGCCACCGCCGTCAGTAGCAGGGGCAACAGCAGCAGCCAGGCCTCGCCGAGGCGCCGCGCAGTCGCCGCCCAGCCGACGATGGCCACGCTCACCAGCAGGCCGAAGATGTTGAGCGGGGCGTTGACCAACATCACCAGCCGCGACGCCGGCACCAGGCCGGTAAGGCCCAGCACTATGCAGCAAGCGGGCACGATCACGGTGGCGGCCTTGAGCCAGCGCGGCGGCCGCAGGCCGGCGATCAGCATCACCGTGATCACCAGGATCGCGCTCGCCGCCGAGCCCATCATGTGCAGGTAGGGCATCACCTCGAGCAGGTGCGGCACCAGATCGCGCATCATGCCCAAGTAGATGAACATCGACGTCAGCAACAACATCGACAGCCAACCGAACAGCGCCTCGCGCGGCCGGTACAGCCACAGGGTCAGCACGAACAAGGTGATCAGTAGCTGACCGGCGGGCACCATCAGCCGCAGGTACTCCTGCAGAAACACCCGCATGCGATAGTGCGGAGCGACCTGATCCGCGGTGCCGACATAGACGCGCGACAGATACCCCGGCACCAGGCTCATCGACTGCAGGCGGATTTCCAGGATGTTGCCGCCTGGCTGCAGCAACCTGGGCGGTAGCGGAACCAGCGCCGGCACGCCCGAGGCCAGGCCCATCATGGTGGTGCGGTCCTCGGTGTCGGCGATTTCCTCACCGGCGAGCGTGATCACTGCTCGCTGACTGACCACCGGGATGAATAGATAGAGGCCGCTGGTGTCGCCGACCTCGAACTCGAGCCGGTAATGCTCCCAGGCACCGGCGGCGCGGCGCGCCTGGGGCAGGGCGGCCGGTTGCCAAGCGCCGTCGTCCAGGCGCAGTGCCTCGGTGATGGCGAGGGCATTGGGCTCCGGCAGGGTCAGCCAAAGCGGCACGCTGGCCAGTATCGCCAGCAGCGCCCAGATCACCCCTAGCCCGAGCGCGCGTGTCACAGGCGGATCAGCCCTCGCTTCGAGGCTTCGTAAACGGCTTCGGACCGATTGTTGGCGGCGAGCTTGCGGTAGATGTTCTTGATGTGCACCGGCACCGTGTGGCGCGAGATGTTCAGCCACTCGGCGATCTCGGCGTAGGTGAACCCCTTGGCGATACCACGCAGGATCTCGGTTTCGCGGGGTGTCAGTTCCGGGCCCGGGGCGCTGGCGGGAGCGGGCGCGCTCATGCGCCGCACCAGGATCCGGGCGATGGAAGAAGAGATCGGCGAACGCCCGGCGCGCAGTTCCTCGATGGCCTCGATCAGCTCCAGCGAGTCGGCATCCTTGAGCAGATAGCCGACGGCGCCGGCCTCGATCGCGCGCAGCACCGTCTCGTCGTCGGCCAGCGCGGAGATCACCATGGCGTCGGCTTCGGGATAGCGCTGGCGCAGCAGGTGAATGGCTTCGATACCGCTGCCGTCGGGAAGGTTCAGGTCGGTCATCAGCAGGTCGACCTGCTGCGTTCGGAGCACGGCTAGCGCCGTATCGAGGTCGGCGCAGGCCGCAACCAGCTCACCTCCCGGCCATTCATTCAGTATTTGTGCGAAGTGCTCGCGCAGGGGCGTGTCGTCCTCGAGCAGGAGCACGCGCACAGGGGGGCGCTGCGGTTGGTCCGCGCCGATCGTGGTGTCGGTCATGGTTAGGTTTGCCTTTCAGTACCGCTCGATCATGGCAACCCCGTAAGTAGGTCAATATACCCTAATCATGGTATGTAACCGACCGACGTCGCTGCCGGATACTGGCCGTCAAGACGCATCCCGGAGCAACGGCGTGGCAGGCCGTGACCCGGCGCCCAGAGCGCCGATCCGACGATGCCGATACAACGCGCTTTCGGACCGGGCGGTGCAGCCCGTGCCTTTGTTGCATGTTCAGCCGGGGGAAATCGATGACACACGGAATCGCTGCGGGTGGGCGCGGTAGCTGTCGCGCCTTGGCGACGGCCGCCGCGCTGTTGTTGCTGACGGCGTGCAACTCGGATTCGGATTCGCAGCCGGCGCCGCCGCCGAAGGCCGCGACGCCCAACATTCTGTTCATCGTGATGGACGACCTCGGCGTCGACCAACTGTCGATCTTCGGCTACGGCGGCGTCACGCCGCCGCAGACGCCGAGCCTGGAAGCGATCGCGCACAACGGCGTGCGTTTCCGCAACGCGTGGTCGATGCCGACCTGTTCGCCCACCCGCGCCACCTTCTTCGACGGCCGTTATCCGTTCCGGACCCATGTGCGTAATGCCATCGTTTCCACCGACCTGGCCAACTCGCAGGTGTCGCCGTACGAGGTGACCACGCCCAAGCTGCTGAAGGAGAAGGGCTACGTCAGCGCGCTCATCGGCAAGATGCATCTGTCCGGTTCCGACCTGAACCCGGCCAACAACCCGCTCGGCCACGACGTGATGCGGGAACTGGGCTGGGATTACTTCGAGGGCTACCTGGACGGCGCGCCGTACCCGATCGATACCACCGCCGGTGGTGTCGCGCCCACGGGCACCTATTCCTGCGGCTTCGTGCCCAACACCCGCGACGATCCGTTGAACGGCGCGGATAGCGGGGCCTGCTATCTGCCCGACGGTAGCTGCAGCGTGGTCGACATCGCCGAGGTGGAATCGCCCGGTCGCGCCTGCCTGGAGCGCGGCGGTATTCTCGACCCGCGCGCGGCCTGCCAGTCGCCGCGTCCGAACCATATCGATTTCGGCAGGCAGAACGGCTACTACACCGGCGAGTGGGTGATCAATCACCCCGACGGCCGCAACGAATTCATCCCGCCGAGCGATCCGCGCGCGCGCGGCTATCGCACCACCCTGGAGACCGACCGCGCGATCGAGTGGATCAAGCGCCAGTCGCCGGACCAGCCGTGGATGCTCAGCGTCGGCTATTCCGCCATCCACACGCCGCTGCAGCAGCCGCCGACCTCGTTGCTGCCGCCGGACGCCACGCCGACCGGCGCCTTCAACTGCAAGGACACGCGCGACCAGCGGGTGATCAGCGACCAGATGATCGAGGCGATGGATAGGGAGATCAGCCGCCTGCTGATCGAGACCGGCCTGGCCCGGCGCAACCCGGACGGCACGCTCGACTACCGGCCTGAGGAAACCAACACCGTGGTGATCGTGGTCGGCGACAACGGCACCTACGCGCCGAGCGTGAAGGCGCCGTTCAATCCCACCCGCGCCAAGGGCTTCCCGTATCAGGGCGGTGTCTGGGTGCCGTTGCTGGTGGCCGGGCCGGTGGTGAGCGAGCCAGGCCGGGAGGTGCCGCACATGGTCAACTCCACCGACCTGTACAGCCTGTTCGGCGAGATCGCCGGGGTGGACGTGCGCAAGGCCGTTCCGGCCGGCCGCGCCATCGACGCGCAGCCGATGCTGAGCTATCTGACCGAACCCGGCCGCGCCAGCATCCGCGCCAACAACTACACCGAAATGGGCACCAACATCACCGCTGCCAGCAGCGAGGCGGCACCGCCTTGCGTCATCCCCGCGGCCAACGTCTGTGTGCAGATCTTCCCGCAGCAGGAGCTTTGCGAGGATCAGGGCGGCGCCTGGTACGGCCCTGGCGGCGTGGCTGGGGCGGCGGGCCTACCGTCGTGCTGCGCGGTCAGCGATTACCTGGCCGAGCAGGGCGCGGAGCCGGTGAACATCATGCCCGAGTCGCAGAAGGCGATTCGCGACGACTTCTTCAAGCTGGTGCGCATCGAGCGCATGAACTGCGGCAGCGGCCGGGTGGAGACCTTCGACGAGTTCTACCGTATCGATCAGTCGGTGCCGCTGCCGAGCCTGGACAATGCCAACAACGATCTGTTGGCTCGCCCCAGGATGACCGCACTGGAGCAGCAACACTACCAGGCGCTGCGGACGCAGCTGGAACAGTTGCAGGGCAGCGAGAGCGCCTGTCCCGGCGACGGCAACGCCGACGGCGTGGTCGACAGCGAGGATTTGGATAACTGGGCGTACTTCAGTTCGCTCAACGGCGGCCGCTCTAGTTGGTACGACTTCAACCACGACGGCCTCACCGACGAGGCCGATCGAGAAGTCATCGAGGCCCATCTCGGCACGCACTGCGCCGCTTCCGCGCTGTGAGCGGGCCGGCCCGGCCGGTGGCACCGCCCACCGGCCGGTCGATGCCGGTCAGACCGATCAACACGTAGGGCGCAATGCAAAGATCGTTTCCGCTGTCGAATTCCGGCTTGGGCCTGTGGCTGCTGTCGCTTGCCGCGCTGATCGCGGCCGGCGGCTGGTGGTGGGCGACGCGTTTGCCGGCGCCGGATCCCGCCGTGCCGACGGCGCAATGGGTGGACGAGTCCAGCTGCCAGGGCTGCCACGCCGTGCAGTACCAGGCCTGGCAGGGCTCCCATCACCATCTGGCCATGCAGCCCGCCAACGAACGGACCGTGCTCGCCGATTTCGGCCAGGCCTCGCTCGCCAGCGACAGCGAGATCAGCGAGTTCCTACGACAGAAGGACGGTTTCTGGATTCGCACACCCGGTCCGGACGGGCAGCCGGCCGATTACAAGGTGGCGTACACCTTCGGCGTGGCGCCGCTGCAGCAATACCTGCTGGCGCTGCCGGACGGCCGCCTGCAGGCGCACGGCGCGGCCTGGGATAGCGAGAACCGGCGCTGGTTCCATCTCTACGACGGCATGAGCGTGGATCACCGGCATCGCCTGCATTGGAGCAAGGCGCAGCAAAACGCCGACTTCATGTGCATCGAGTGCCACAGCAGCGGCTTCCGGCGCGACTACGATGCCGAGCGCGATCGCCACAACAGCCGCTGGCAGGCGCTGGGCGTGGGCTGTCAGAGCTGCCACGGGCCGGCCTCCGGCCATCTGCGCTGGGCGCTGGATCGCGGCGCGCCGCGCGGCGACACGGGCAAGGGGTTTGAACACGCGCTGACCGCGGGCGGCGCGAGCGAGGTGGAGGCGTGCGCCCGCTGCCACAGCCGGCGCACGCCGCTGGGTAACGGTTACGAGCACGGCAACGCGTTGCTCGACGACTACCTACCGGTGATCCTCACGCCGGACCTGTACGAGGTGGACGGCAAGATAAAGGGCGAGGTGTTCGAGTACGGCTCGTTCCGGCAAAGCCGCATGCACGCCGCCGGGGTCGTCTGCTCGGACTGCCACAACCCGCACAGCGCCCGCTTGCGCATGCCCGGCAACGCCGTCTGCACCCAGTGCCACAATCCGTCCGCCACGCCGACCCGCCCGGAAATCGCGGCCGGCGGCTTGCAGGCCAAGAACTACGACCATCCGGATCATCACCGTCACACCGTGGGTTCGGAGGGCGCGCGGTGCGTCGGCTGCCACATGCCCGGCAAGCTGTACATGGTCAACGACCTGCGCCGCGATCACAGCTTCAGCTCGCCGAATCCACCGCAGGCGCGCGCGCTCGGCCATTCCGACGCATGTCTCGGCTGTCACCGGGACGACGAGGCCGACGACGTGCTGGTGCGCTTCCAGCAGTGGTATCCCGATGCCCAGCCGCGCGACGGCGGCTACGCCCGCGATCTGCACGCCGCGCGTCAAGGGCTGCCCGGCGCGGCCCAGGCTGTGCTGCGCCAGCTCGGGCGCGGCGATCTGCCCGACATCCGCCGCGCCACGCTGCTCAGCGAACTGCCCAACTATCCCTCGGCGGCGGCCCAGCGCGCGCTGATCCAGGGCTTGCAGGATCCGTCGCCGCTGGTGCGCCGAACCGCCGTGGAACTGCTCGGCGAGCTGTTGTCGGCGCCGCAGCAATCGGCGGTGCTCGCCGCCATGGCCAACGACCCGGTGCGGGCCGTGCGCTTGGCCGCGTCCTGGCATCTGCTGCAGCTGCGGCCGGAGGCCGGCACCGACCCGCAAGCGCGGCGCCAGCTCATCGCCGAGTACGAGCAGCTACAGAACACCATGCTGGACCGGGCCGAGGCCCACCATAACCTGGCCGGCGTGTATCAGCTGACCGGCCGCGAGGAACAGGTCGAACCGGCCCTACGGCGCGCGCTGCGGCAGGACCCGGATTTCTTCCCGGCGGTGATCCTGCTGGCGCAGTGGCGGGAGCGGGTAGCGCAGGATGTCGACGGCGCCCTGCGGCTGCTGGAAGAGACGATCCAGCGCCACCCCGAGGAGGCTTCGCTGCGGCACGCGCTCGGTTTGACCTTGGTGCGCCAGGGCGCGCGCGAGCAAGCCTTGCGGGCGCTGCGCCGCGCCCACGAATTGGCGCCGGAGCAGCCGGAATACGGCTACGTGCTGGCGGTGGCGCTGCACGACAGCGGCCAGGCGCCGGCGGCGCTGGATCTGTTGCGGACCTTGTCGCGGCGGCATCCGGCCAATCGCCCGCTGCGCCAGGCATTGATCGGTTATCTACGCGCCGGCGGTCATCACGAGGAAGCGCAAGCGGCGTTGGCCGAGTTGGCCGCGCAGAATCCGGATGATCCGCTGCTGCGGCATGGCCGGTGAAGGGGGAAAGGCATTCGCGGTGGAGCCGCTGCCACGACAAGGCGAGGCGCCGTCTTCGCCGGTGGCGGCGGCTCTGCCGCGAAGGTCTTTCCTTGCCGGCGCCGCGCGCCGCGAACGTATTGCATAGTCGGACGTAAGACGGGGGAGCGAACGATGCAATCAGGCCTTTCCAGGGCCGCCATGCTGCTGGCCGCGGCGATGGCGGTTTCCTCATGCAAATCCGGCTCGGGCGGATCGGATCGGGACGACACCGAGCCGCCGGTCAGCCAGCGCACGCCGAACATCCTGTTCGTGATCATGGACGATGTCGGCATCGACCAGATGTCGTCCATGGGCTACGGCGGTATCGAGGCGCCCGCCATGCCCACCATCGATGCCATCGCCGAGGGCGGCGTGCGCTTCCGCAACACCTGGTCCATGCCGGAGTGCTCGCCGGGCCGCTCGGCGCTGATGACCGGACGCTTCCCGCTGCGCAACAACATCTTCCAGGCCATAGGCCCGAACGATCTGGCCAACTCGCAGGTCGATCCGTGGGAGATGACTGCCGCCAAGGTGGTGGCTCGCGCCGGCTACCAGAGCGGCATGTTCGGCAAGTTCCATCTGGCCGGGCCGGAGAACAACGAAGCCGGCAACGGCACGCCCAGCCTGCTCGGTTGGGACCACTTCTACGGCTGGACCGGCGGCCTGCCCGGCTCGATCGACACCACCGCCGGTGGCGTCGCCCCCGTTGGGACCTACTCCTGCGGCTTCGTGCCTGACGAGACCCAGCCCAACGGCGCCTATTCCGGCGCTTGCTACACGCCGCGGGCGGACGGCGGCGCCAGCTGCGTCGAGATCGCCGGGCGCAACGCGGCGGGCGACTCCGCCGGCCTGCAGTGCCTGACCCAGGGCGGCGTGCTGGTGCCGAATGCCGTCTGCCAGGCGACACCGCCCGCCGGGTTGGTGTTCGAGCGGGAGAACGCGCACTACGTGTCGCCGCTGGTGGTGAACCGCGACGGCACGGTGGAGGAGGCCAGCCTGCGTGACCGGCGCGGGCGCGGTTTCCGTTCCACCATCGAGGTCGACGCCGCCATTGACTGGATCAACAGCCGCGAACCGGGCAAGCCGTGGATGGCGACGGTGAGCTTCAGCTCGCCGCACACGCCGCTGCAGCCGCCGCCGGGGCATCTGCTGCGCTCCGACATCCGCACCCGCCTGAGCGCGGCTTGCGACGACCCGATCAACCAGCGCCGCCTCGCCGATGCCCTGATCGAGGCGCTCGACAGCGAGCTCGGCCGGCTGCTGGTCGAAACCGGAATCGCCAAGCAAGCCGACGACGGCAGCCTGGTGTACGACCCGCGCGGCAGCGACACCATGGTGGTGGTGGTCGGCGACAACGGTTCGTTCGGCCCGACCGTGAAGCTGCCGTTCGATCCGACCCGCGCTAAGGGGTCCGCCTACCAGACCGGCGTGTGGGTGCCGCTGATCGTGTCCGGACCGCTGGTGGAGCAGCCCGACCGCGACGTGGAGCACATGGTCAACGCCACCGACGTGTTCCGGCTGTTCGCCGACATCGCCGAGGTGGACATCGCTCAGGCGGTGCCGCGCGGCACCGACTCCGCGGCGATGCTGCCCTATCTGCGCAACCCGGCGCAGGCCGCCATCCGCGAGTTCAACTTCACCCAGGGCGGGTTGAACATCCAAGCCAACAACGCGGTGAACGGACCCTGCGTGTTCAACGGCAATTCCTGTTCGCACACACCGGTCAGCAAGGCCGTGTGCGAGGACAACGGCGGCGTGTGGTGGGGCAAGGGCGCCGATCATCCCGACGTGATCGAGGGCGAACTGGAGCACTGCTGGCAGGTGAACCGCGCCATCTACCTCAGCGACAGCGCCAACTACGAGAACAACCGCATCGAAATGGCGGCGACGGTGTACCAGGCGGTGCGCGACGAGCACTACAAGCTGATCCGCAACCGCGCGCTCGACTACGACCCCGCCACCGACAGCGGGCGGGAAGTGGTGACCGAGGAGTTCTACCGGATCGATCAGGGCAAGCCGATCCCGCAGCTGGACCGCGCCGACCAGAACCTGCTCGACGGTCCGTTGCCGCTGACGCCGCTGCAGCGCCACCACTACGAGACGCTCAAGGCCCGGCTCGACGCGGTGCTGGCGTCGCAACTGGCCTGCCCGGGCGACGGCAACGGCGACGGCGTGGTCGACGAAACCGACATCGCCGAGTACCAGCGGATCAGCACCGAGTGGGGGCAGTCGAGCGTGTACGACTTCAACCGTGACGGCCGCACCGACGCGCTGGACCTCGCCATCATCGAGGCCAATATGGGAGCCTGCCCGCGCTGAGGCGCGGGCATTGCCTCACCATGCGACGGTGTGGCCGCCGGACTGGCGCACCGTCTTTGCTTCACCGGCCCTCGCTTCGCTTTCCCGGTTCCGGCGAGAGCGAAGCGAGGAGGCCGGGCGGGGGCGACATATCTCTCCAGGCGCTGCGTTTCCCCCGTGGGAGCGGCTGCGCCGCGAATGTCTTTCCTCAGTTTTCGCTAGTTCTTTAAAGCGATAGAACCGAGTAGCCATCCCGGGACATGACAGGTTATTGGCCAGCCGGCTTCGTTCCGAAGCGCGGTAGGCGAGAAGCGAAAGGCCTTCGCGGCGCAGCCGCTCCCACAGAAGTAGGCTTTCCCTTTGTGGGAGCGGCGCAGCAAGCGAAGGCCTTTCAATAGTAAAAGCCACATTGCATCCCAATAGGGGGTAGTCGCGGCGGACCGGACCAGTCCGGTCCGCACCGGGTTGGCGACGACGTACCGCGCCACAACCCGCAGGCTTTCCTCCCGCCCCGAAGCGCGATCATAGAATCCCTCACCGCCGCCCGTGCCGCACCAAGCCGAACGACAGCAGCCCGAGCAGGGCGGCGCCGGCCATGATCGCCACCATCGGCCAGACCCGGCCGCCCATCAACGCACCCACCAGCGGCGCGGCGAGCGCGCTGCAACCCATCTGCAGGCTGCCGGACAAGCCCGCGGCCGTACCGGCCATCTCCGGCTTGACGCTGATCGCGCCGGCCACGCCGCTGGGAATGACCATGCCGTTGCCGGTGCCGACGAAGAACATCGGCACGAACAACGACAGCGGATGCATCAGCCCCGAGCCGAGCGCGACCGCCATGGCGATGACGCTGCCGAGCGTGATCAGGCTGCCGGTAAGAATCAGCGGATTCGGCCCGAGCCGGGCGGCGCTGCGGGCGGTGAGAAAATTCCCAATGATGTAACCCAGCGACACCGCGCCGAAATAAATACCGTACTCCAGCGGGCTGCGTCCCATGAGCTCGATCGTCACGTACGACGCGCCGGCGACGAAGCTGAAGAACACCGCGCTGCAGAAGGCGGTGCTGAGCGCATAGCCCCAGAATGGCCGCGAGGTAGCCAGGCGCACATAGTCGCGCAGCAATTGACCGGCGGCGCCGGTGGGTCCGCGGCGGAAGTTGGTTTCGTGCAGCAAGCGCACCGTCGCCGCCAGCGTCAGTACGCCGAAGGCCAGCAGGAAGGCGAAGCTTGCCCGCCAGCCGAATAGCGAATCGAGCGCGCCGCCGACGCCGGGCGCCAGCATGGGCGCCACCGCCATGCCCATGGTGACGTAGCCGAGCATGCTCGCCGCCTGGTCCGGACCGTACAGATCGCGCACCACGGCCCGGCTGAGGGTGATGCCGGCGCAACCGCCCAGCGCCTGCAGCACCCGACCGGCCAACAGCCAATCGACATCCGGTGCGAACAGGCAAACCGCGCTGCCGATGACGAAAGCGCCCAGCCCGCCGATCAGGATGGGCCTGCGGCCGAAGCGGTCGGAGAGGGGACCGATGAACAACTGCCCTACGGCCACGCTCAACAAATACAGCGACAGCGTGAGCTGGATGACGCCGAAGTCGACCCTAAGATCGGCCGCCATGCCCGGCATCGATGGCAGATAAATGTTGATGCCCAGCGGGCTCACGGCCGCCACGGCGACCAACAGCGCGATCAGGGCGCGGCCCGCCGGGCTGGAACCAGTGCGGACCGCGGAGGAGGGGGCCGCCGCGCCATCGATGCCACTTGTTGTCATGTAACGCTCGACATTGGACCGCGGAGCCGCGGCGGGGACGGGTCTGGTCGATTCTAACCAACGCGCCGGGCACCGGATCGTGGACCAGCGTTCGCGCAGCTAGGAAGGACCCGAGCGTCTAACGGCGGCTACGGGGGATGCTTGGTCGGTGATGCCTGAAACGGCCGCTCCTCATTCTCTCGGTGCTGGAAAGAGGAGGAGAGCACACGTTTGATGTTTACCAGGATTCGTGAGACGGGAATCAGAACGACTGCTCGGGACGCCAAGCCCGTTCGTAGCTAACCGCTGGAACGTCCAGGCCCACTTCGCGCCGTGTTCGCCGGATCGGCTCGCTACGGTTCCGCCGAATCCTGCGCCGGTGGATTGGGGGCACCCGTGATCAGGCGCGCGCCCTTGCCGAAGGTGACATAGGACCACAGCCATTGCAGCGCCACCAGGATCGGCGCCCGCACGCCGATCAGGAAGTACAGATGGGCGATGCCCCACACCCACCAGGCCAGGAGGCCCTTCAGGCGCACCCGGCCAAAGTCGATCACCGCCGCGTTGCGGCCGATGGTGGCCAGATTGCCGCGGTGCACGTAGTCGAAGCGGGGCCTCGCCTGCTTGCCCGCGATCTTCGCCTTGATCAGTTCGGCGACGAACTTGCCCTGCTGCTTGGCGGCGGGAGCGATGCCCGGCACCGGCTTACCCTCGGCGTTGAGCACCAGGGCCGTATCACCGATGACGAATATCTCGGGATGGCCCGGCACCGACAGGTCCGGTTCGACCTTGACTCGGCCGGCGCGGTCGGCGTCGGCCCGCAGCCACTGCGCGGCCGGCGACGCTTGCACCCCGGCGGCCCAGATCACGGTGCCCGCGGCGACGCGCTCGTCGCCGATGCGCACCCCTAGCGTATCGATCTCGGTTACCGGCACCCCTAACCGAACTTCCACGCCGAGCTTCGCCAGCACCCGGCGGGCGTAGGTCGATAGCTGCTCGGGAAAGGCCGCCAACACCCGCGGCCCGGCCTCGACCAGCAGGATGCGCGCGCGGCGCGGATTGATGCGGCGGAAATCGCGCGCCAACGCGCGATGGGCAAGCTCGGCCAGCGAGCCGGCCATCTCGACGCCGGTGGGGCCGGCGCCGATCACGACGAAGGTCAGCAGCCGTTGCTGCTCGGTGGGATCGTCCGCCATCTCGGCGCGCTCGAAGGCCAGCAACACGCGATGACGGATCGAGGTGGCATCGTCGATCTGCTTCAAGCCGGGCGCGTACGCCTCCCATTGGTCATGGCCGAAGTAGGCATGGCGGGCGCCGGTGGCGATGATCAGGAAGTCGTAGGGCAGGCGGCGGCCGGTACTGATCACCTCGCGCCGGGCAACGTCCACGCCAACCACCTCGTCCATCAGCATCACCGTGTGCATCTGCTCGCGCAGGATGGCCCGGATCGGCCAAGCAATGTCCGCTGGCGATAGACCGGCGGTGGCGACCTGATAGAGCAGGGGCTGAAACAAGTGGTAGTTGCGCCGGTCGACCACAGTGAGGTTCAGCGGCGCCCCGTCCAGCGCCTTGGCCGCCGCCAGCCCGCCGAAACCGGCACCTACGATCACCACCCGTTTGCGTTGCGTTTCGCTCATGTCGTCCACGTGCCGAGTACAGCCGTCAGCTGACGGCGGATTCAGCACTAGGTGGGTCTACCGAGGAAGCGACGCAACGCTGCCGGCCGGCGGAGTAGGGCAGCTCCGTCGCTCGGTCGCAGAACGTTGTTTGTCAGACCGTTCGGCCTTAGCTCCGCAGTGAACGCCCGCTGACCGGCGATGAATAGGCCCAGCCATGGGCTGGTTCGCGCGGAAACCCGCCCCATCCAGCAATAGCGACGATGCGGCTATCAGAAGGCCGAACGATCAGGTCGACTCTGGCTGACCGGCTGATATGGGCCAGGGTGCGAATGCTGTGGGTGAGGGTGCGGGACAGCCTGTGGTTCGTCCCGACGATTCTCACGGTGTTCGGCGCCTTGCTGGCGGTCACGCTCGTCCAGATGGAGCGGCAAGCCGTCATCCCTTGGACGGCGGAGGACGATCAGTGGCTGCTGGCCGGGGACGCGGACGGCTCCCGGCAGTTGCTGAGCGCCATCGTCGGCGGACTGATGACCGTTACCGGCGTGGCATTCTCCGTCACTATCGTCGCCTTGCAGCTCGCGAGCAGCCAGTTCACGCCGCGCGTGCTGCGCAATTTCACGGCCGATCGCTGGAATCAAGTCGTTCTGGGCGTGCTCATCGGCACCTTTACCTACGCCATGCTGGTGCTCCGCGGAATTCGATCGGCAGGCCCCGGCGCGGAAGAATTCGTACCGAGAGTGGCGGTGACGGTCGGTGTCGCCCTGACCCTGATCAGCATCGGTTGGCTGATCTACTTCATCAACCACGTCGCCTCGTCCATGCGGATCGCGTTCATTCTGGACAGAGTCACAGGCGAGACCTTGCGCCACATACGGCACTACTACTCGCGGCCCTACGACCCGGACTTGGACAAGACCTTCGTCGGTGCCAGGCCCGTGCCGGAAGACGCTTACGTCATTGCCAACATCGAGGCGGGATACCTGCAGGCGGTCGATGGCGTCGCGCTGACCAGGCTGGCCGAGCGTCACCGCTTGCACATCGAGATGGCCTGCAAGGCAGGCGAGTTCCTGCTCGCGGATCAGGCCTTGGCGTACGTGCGCCCAGCAGATAGCGTTGATGACACGGTCGCCGAGTCGATTCGCGAGGCGTTCGTCGTTGGACAGGAGCGCACGCCCGAGCAGGACGTGGAGTTCGGGATCATCGAAATCGCCGATATCGCCGTGAAGGCGTTGTCGCCAGGGATCAACGATCCCACCACCGCGATCCAATGTATCGACCGTCTAAGCCAAATCCTGCGCGAACTGGGATGCCGCAGCCCGGCATGGCCGGAGCGCTCGGAGCAGGGGCGAGGCCGGTTCACCCCGTGCTTTCTGGAGTTCGAACGAGCGTTGGGGCTCGCTTTCGATCAGATCCGCCACTTCGGCGCGAGCAACCCGAGGATCGCCAAGAAGTTGGTCGACAGTCTGGCGATTCTGATCGGAGTGCTGCCGCCGCAGCGGCACGCGGCGCTGATCGAGCAAGCGCACGCCGTATTGGAGGACGCCAGGAACTCCACCACGGCGTGCACGCCCGGCCGAGAGCTACAGCGCCTCGAGCAAGAGTTCCAACGAGTCTGCCAAGCGGCGGGAACATCGACGCATGGCCGCGTCCGTAAGTGCCCGCGCTAGACTCGAACACGCGCGGAACGGTCTCAGCGGCCAGCAGTACGGATTTGGATCGGGGGTAGTCGACCCAACCTGCACTGGATCGATCTTGCGGCGGACAAGGAGGTCCCCCGATGAAAGCCGTCGTGTTCCACGGTATCGGCGATATCCGGCTCGACAATGTGCCCGAACCGAAGCTCCAGGAGCCCACCGACGCCATCGTCCGCGTTACCGCGAGCGCAATCTGCGGAACCGACCTGCACATGATTCGTGGCACCCTGAGCGGAATGCGGCCAGGCACCATACTCGGCCACGAGGCGGTGGGGGTAGTCGAGGAACTCGGCCCATGGGTACGCGACCTCAAGGTGGGCGATCGGGTGGTGGTACCGTCCACCATAGCCTGCGGTTCGTGTTCGTACTGCCGCAGCGGCTACTACGCGCAATGCGACAATGCCAATCCGCACGGGATCCAGGCAGGCACAGCGTTCTTCGGCGGTCCCGAGGCAACCGGTCCGTTCCAAGGCTTGCAGGCCGAGTACGCGCGGATTCCTTACGCCAACGTCGGTCCGGTAAAGCTGCCGGACGACGTGAGCGATGACGAGGCCATTCTGCTCTCCGATATTTTTCCCACCGGCTACTTCGGCGCAGACCTGGCGGAGATCAAGCACGGAGATACCGTCGCGGTATTCGGCTGTGGGCCCGTGGGACAGTTCGCCATTCTCAGCGCCAAGCTCATGGGGGCCGGTCGGGTTCTCGCCATAGATCAGTTGCCCGACCGACTGGAAATGGCGCGCGACCAGGGGGCCGAGTGCATCGACTTCAGCAAGGAAGACCCGGTCGAAGCCATCATGCAGCTGACCCGCGGCATTGGGGTGGATAGAGCTATCGATGCGGTCGGTGTGGACGCCCAGCGGCCACACGCGGGGCCGGCGGAGGAGCAGGCTCGGAAACAGGCAGAGCAATTCGAGAAACAGCGGCGGCAGATCGCGCCCAAGGCGAAGCCCAAGGGAGATAGCTGGGTACCTGGCGATGCGCCGTCGCAAGCATTGTTGTGGGCGGTCCGGGGGCTGTGTAAAGCCGGCACGCTGAGCATCATCGGGGTCTATCCGCCGCAGATGCAGAATTTCCCGATCGGGCAAGCGATGATGCGCAACCTGAGCATCAACATGGGCAACTGCAACCATCGGCGCTATCTACCTGAACTGATAGGGATGGTGCGCAGCGGCCAGGTGAAGCCGACGGCCGTACTCACGCAGCGTGAACCGCTGATGTCCGTGCTGGAAGCGTACGAGGCTTTCGATCGCCGCGAGCCGGGCTGGATCAAGGTCGAGCTGAAGCCGGGGCAGCAGCGCCGGAGTCAGGTGCGCGCGCAGTAGCGGCATCGTCTAGGTGGCCGTACGCCGATTGATCCGACGGATCAAAGGGCCGGTGGCAGGACGTTCTTGGCGAAGCCTACGTGTAGCGTCTTCATCGGATTTAACATAATATACATTACACGCATTCAAGGACGCCCTGGCACGACCTTGCCGCGCCGACTGTCTCGACCGCCTACGGCATGGCTGGTGGCTGCTGGCCTTGTTGACGGCACGGTCGCGAACACACAGCGTGCGGCATGCAACGAAACGCGCGGCCATTGCAGCAACCGTCGCTTCGCGGTCGTCCTGGAACGCCGAGGCGCTACATGTGGCTCCGGATGTGCTAACGTCCGCTCCCGGAAAACCGGACCCGAACAATGATAAGAACCATCGCTTTCCTAACGCTCATCCTCATTCCAGCCGTGCTGCTCGCCCGGCCCACTAACTACAGTGGCCCCTATAGCGACGCCGAACTGCGCCAAGCCTGGTGTAACTGGGCGAATCAGCGAATCGAATGGGTAGATTCCGAAATGCGGAAGGGATACCGCGTTCGCCGCGGTGAATGGCTCAAGGAAGAACGGCGCTTCGCCGAGAAAGTCCGCTGGGAGAACTGCCCGTAGCCGGGACGCCGGCGGCTTGCCGGCCAACTTAGCCAGCCCGCGCCGTCTTCAGGCGGTATTCATACCGCCTCCGTGGTCTCGTCAATTCACCATTCTGCATGCCCGGCCAGCAGGACCGACCGACTGTGCGCGTCGAGTACCCAGTGCCGGTAGTTCCATAGGACGCGAAGTCGCCGCGCCGGCTCGACGTCTAGCGCCTCGCCACGCACGCGGTCGGCCAAGTCGGTTCCGATGTTGCGGCCGCGCCATTCCCCTTGTGCGCGGCGGACACCGCTGTCCGTTGTCACGACCTTCGTCTGCGCCGCTCGTCTGGTTCGATGCCGGGGGCGGAAATCACGGTCGGCGCGGTATGGACTATACAGAACAGGCGGTCACACACCGATGCTGCAGCGTGTCTTGCCTCGCTGATCGTGGCTCGTGATAGTGGCTGCGGTGACTGGCGCGGTGCATACAGCGAGCTCCGGAATCCCAATAACAAGTATCCGGCGACGATCGGATTACCCAATACCAGGAGGAAGAACGGATGAACGACGTCAGCATGGAATCCTTAGCGGTGGGTGGGCAGCCCGCCGCGACGGGGTTCGAGGCCTACGATTCGCGCCCTTGGCTCAAGCACTACCCGGACGGCCGCGGCCCGGAGCTTCCGCCGCTGGAGTACGGCAGCTTCGGTGAGATCGTTACCCGCGCCAGCCAGACGTATGCGACCCAGCCGGCGTTCACCGTCTGCCTGCCGACTGGTACCACCGGCACGCTCACCTACGCCGAGATCGACCGGCTTTCCGATCGCTTCGCCGCCTATCTGCGCTTCGAACTCGGCCTGGCCAAGGGCGAGCGCGTCGCGATTCAGGCGCCGAACTGCCTGGCCTATCCGATCTTCCTGTTCGGTGCCGCCAAGGCCGGTTGCGTGATCGTCAACATCAATCCGTTGTACACCGTGCCGGAGATCGATCACGCGCTCGGCGATTCCGGCGCCAAGCTGCTGGTCGTGATCGACATGTTCGCCGACAAGCTGGCCGCGGTGCTGCCCAAGAGCCAGGTCGAGACGGTGCTGCTGACCAGCGTGGCCGACTTCATGCCGCCGCTGCGCAAGTTCATCGTCAAGACCGTGCAGAAGCTGAAGAAGATGGTTCCGCCCTGCCCCGTCGCCGCCTCGGCCTTCACCGACGCGCTCGAGCTCGGCGCCAAGCAGCTCGCGGCCGGCAAGTCGCTGAAGAGCCTCGACGTGGGCCTCGACGATCTGTTGGCGCTGCAGTACACGGGCGGCACTACCGGCCGTTCCAAGGGCGCGATGCTCACGCACCGCAACCTGGTATCGAGCGTGGCGCAGTCGGCGACCAACGTCGATAAGTATCTGCCCAACGAGCGTACCGCGCTCACGGCGCTGCCCATGTACCACATCTTCGCGATGGGCGTGAGCGGCATTTTCTACAGCCTGGGCGGCCACAACATTCTCATTCCCTCGCCGCGGCCGGTCTCCAATCTCAAGCCGGCGTTCGATAAGTACAACGTCACCTTCTTCGCCGGCGTGAACACGTTGTTCGCCGGGCTGCTCAACGAGCAGTGGTTCCGCGACAATCCGCCCAAGCAGTTGGAAATCACCATCGGCGGCGGTACCGCGGTGCAGGATGCTGTTGCGGAGCGCTGGCAGAAGGTAGTGGGTTTTCCCATCTATCAGGCCTACGGCTTGACCGAAACCAGCCCGGGCGTTACCGCCAATCCGGTGACCGGGCCGGTGAAGATGGGCAGCATCGGCATTCCCTACCAGGGCACGCAGTTGCGCATCGTCGACGCCGACGGCAATCCGGTGCCGGTCGGTCAGCCGGGCGAGCTGCTGGTGAAGGGCCCGCAGGTGATGAAGGGCTATTGGCAGCGGCCTGACGCTACCGCCGAGGTGCTGAAGGACGGTTGGTTCGCCACCGGCGACATCGCGCGGATGGACGAGGACGGCTACTTCTACATCGTCGACCGCAAGAAGGATATGGTCATCGTTTCGGGCTTCAACGTGTACCCGAACGAGGTCGAGGAAGTGATCGTCCAACATCCGGGTGTGCTCGAGGTCGGCGTGATCGGCGTGCCGGACGACGAGACCGGCGAGGCCGTGCGCGCCTACGTGGTCAAGCGCGACCCGGCGCTCACGGCGGAACAACTGCGCGAGCACTGCCGCAAATCGCTCACCAACTACAAGGTACCGAAGCAGATCGTGTTCCGCGACGAACTGCCCAAGACCCCGGTGGGCAAGGTGCTGCGCAAGGATCTGCGGGCCGAGGCACTGAAGGAACTCGGGAAAAGCTAATCCCGTATGAATTTTTCCGGGCTAAGCTAAGAAGCCGGCTCGCGGGCCTCTGCCGCGAGCCATAACAACCCCAAGGAGAAAGCGATGAGCGTTGCCGGCAACTGGAAACTGACCATGCAGACCCCATTCGGGCAGCAGACCCCGACCCTGAAGATCAACGAGGAAGGCGGCTACAGCGGTACGCTGGAGAGCCCGGCCGGCGTCGCCGAGCTGGAGGATCTCAAGGTCGAGGGCGATAACATGAGCTTCACCGCCAAGGTCGCCACGCCCATGGGCAAGTTCCCGGTGTCGTTCCGCGCCAGCGTCAGCGGCGACGATCTCAAGGGCACGTTCAAGACGATGATGGGCACCACCGAATTTACCGGCGTCCGCATCTAGTAGTCTCCCGCGAGGGGCGATGCCGGCCGGTTTCGCCCCGTTCTCCCCTCCTCCCGCACGTTCCCTGTCAACCGGCCGGTACCGCTTCGCTCGGCGGCCGCGAGGTAGTCAACAGTTCCACCAGCTGCTCGCGCAGCCAGCGGTTGGCCGGATCGTCCTCGGCATTGGCGTGCCAGTACAGATAGGCCTCCAGGGTCGGCCCCTCTATCGGGAACGGAAACACCAGGTTGTCGAATCGGCGGTTGGCCACGGCGGCGTGCCGTTCCGGCATGGTGACCAACAGATCGGTCTGGCTGACCACGTGGCTCGCCGCGAAATAATGCTGGCAGCGTAGCCGGATCGAGCGCTGCAGCCCGCGCCGCGCCAGCTCGTGGTCCTCCAGGCCACGGCCGCGCCGGCGCGACGATACCAGAATGTGGCCAGCCGCCAGATAGGTTTCCAGATCCAACCCAGCTTGCAGCGCCGGATGGTCGCGGCGTGCCAGCACCACCAACCGATCGGTGGAGATGCGGCGAAAGCGCAGCTTGTCGGACGCCGGCAACAGCACGTCGATGGCGACGTCGACGCTCCCCGCCGACAGCTCGGACTCCAGGTTGCGCCGGTCGACGTGAGCGGTGGCCACCTCCACCGACGGCGCCTCGACCGCCAGGCGGCGCATGAGCGGCGGCAGCGCGATCGGCTCCAGCACGTCGCGCAAGCCCAGAACGAAACGCTTGGAAGCGGTCGCCGGGTCGAAGCGGTCGACCTTATGCAGGGTGGATTCCAGCACTCGCAGCGAGGCGCGCACCGGCTCGATCAGGCTGCGGGTGAGCGGCGTGGGCACCATGCTGTGGCCGCGCCGTTCGAACAGCGGGTCGTTGAATAGCTCGCGCAAGCGTGCCAGAGCGTGACTCACCGCCGGCTGGGTGATGTTGAGTTTATGGCTGGCGCGAGTCAGACCGCCCTCGGTGTAAATCGTGTCCAGGACCACGAACAGATTCAGATCGACACGCGATATATGCATGGGCCTAATGATTCCATATTCGGAATGTTCATTGGATTCATTATAGCCGGCGCCGTAGGCTGTCCAGCCAACAATGCAAGCCGTCAATCGCAAACAAGTTGAGTACATGTCGATACGGCCGGCCAACCCGGTTTTCGCCGAGCGTCTGCAACGATCCGCCGCTATCGCGCTCTTCGCGCGCCCGTGTTCTCTTCGCGCCGGTACTGGCGAGCCGGAATCGAAGATCCCATATCCCGATCGGCCGAGTTTCCGTTTACACCAGTCGCGAGCCAGGCCGATTGTCGCGGCCATTTCCGGCGGCCGTATCGCGATGGCCGAGCCCTGAGGGTGATGATTCCACTTCAACCGCGGTGCCGTCGGTGCCGCATCAGCCAGAGGAAGCAAGACCGTGGAATTCGAGTATTCAGCGAAAACGAAAGACCTGATGGCTCGTCTCAACGCCTTCATGGACGAGTACATCTACCCCAACGAAAAGCGCTTCGAACGCGAAGTAGCCGAGGGTGATCGCTGGCAGCCGACCGCGCTGATCGAGGAGCTCAAGGTCAAGGCCAAGGAAGCCGGTCTGTGGAATCTGTTCCTGCCGCAAAGCGAGAACGGCGCCGGCCTGACCAACCTCGAGTACGCGCCGCTATGCGAGATCATGGGCCGCGTGATGTGGTCGGCGGAGGTGTTCAACTGCTCGGCGCCGGACACCGGCAACATGGAGGTGCTGGAGCGCTACGGCACCGAGGAGCAGAAGGAAAAGTGGCTTAAGCCCCTGCTCAACGGCGAGATCCGGTCCTGCTTCGCCATGACCGAGCCGGCGGTGGCATCCAGCGATGCCACCAACATCGAAAGCTCCATCGTCCGCGACGGCGACGAGTACGTGATCAACGGCCGCAAGTGGTGGTCCTCCGGCGCCAACGATCCGCGCTGCAAGGTCTTCATTTTCATGGGCAAGACCGATCCCAACAACCCGGATCGGCACAAGCAGCAGTCGATGATCATCATTCCGCGCGACACCCCCGGCGTGAAGGTGATCCGCCCGCTGCCGGTGTTCGGCTTCGACGATGCGCCGCACGGCCACGGCGAGGTGGTGTTCGAGAACGTGCGTGTTCCCGTGAGCAACATCCTGCTTGGCGAAGGCCGTGGTTTCGAAATCGCCCAGGGTCGCTTGGGACCCGGCCGTATTCACCACTGCATGCGCCTGATCGGCCTGGCGGAGCGCGCGCTGGAAGCGATGTGCAAGCGCACCCTCAAGCGCGTGGCCTTCGGCAAGCCGGTGGCCGAGCAGACCGTGACGCTGGAGCGAATCGCCGAGTCGCGGATCCTGATCGACCAGGCGCGCCTGCTGGTGCTCAAGGCGGCGTACATGATGGATACCGTGGGTAACAAGGTCGCGGCCAAGGAGATCGCCATGATCAAGGTCGCCGCGCCCAACATGGCGTGCAAGGTAATCGACTGGGCCATCCAGGCGCACGGCGGCGGCGGCGTTTCCGGCGACTTCTTCCTCGCCCACGCCTACGCCAACGCACGCACACTGCGTCTGGCCGACGGTCCCGATGAGGTTCACCGCAACCAGATCGGCAAGCTCGAACTCAGGAGATACAAGTAGACCGCCAGGCCTCTAGCCGTCGTCCGGCCGCGCCGCCGGCCGTCAGCGCGAACGCGGCGGCACTCGAACCCGCCGCGTTCGCTTTTTCGGGCTTCGAAAAAAAAGCTGCCGCCCTAGGGCGGCAGCTTCGCTTCGCGGTATTACCGCGGACGCGCTGCTTACTGCTTCATGAGCTCGGAGCTGCGAACCGCGACGATCTTGCCGTCGATGACCTGCGCTACCGGGGTATCGGCACCCAGGCCGCCGTTCTCGTCGATCTCGGAATAGCCGTGCGGGTTGCGCTGCTCGGGCAGCGTGGTCAGGGCCTTGGCCAGGTTGGCGCGGATCGCCGTCGCGTCGCTCGTGGTGCCGGCCTGCTTCATCGCCTCCATGAACAAGTGGGCGGCGAAGTAGTTCAGGGACATCTCCGAGCTCGGATCGCGGTTGTAGATGTCGCGGAAGCGCTTGACGAACTGCTGCGCGCGCTCGTTCTCGTCATAGATCAGCGGCAGCGTGCCCACGGCGCCTTCCAACGCCTTCAGGCCGCCGGCGACCTTGGCCATTTCGTCGAGCTTGGCCTGGTCCATGACGATGAAGCCGCCCTTGAAGCCCAGCTCGCGCGCCTGCTTCACCACCAGGCCGGTCGGTTCGGAGGCGCCGCCGATAAACAGCACGTCCGGCTTGGCGGCCAGCACCTTGCTCACGCCGGAGTAGTAGTCGGTGTCCTTGTTGTAGTCCATCGGGTTGTCGGCCACGACCTCGCCGCCGGCGGCGGTCCAGGCCGGCACGAAGGTCTTGGTCCAGGCCTTGGCGTAGTCGTGGGTGGCGTTGGCGATCGCCACCTTCTTGCCGAAGCGCTGCATGGCCGCCTTGGTGAAGGGCTGCATGTAGCCGGTGAAGGACGGCGGGATGCGCACGGTCAGCTTGTTGCCGCGGGTGGTGACCGTCGGGATGCTGGTATAGGCGCTGATCAGGAAGTTTTCCTGCTCGTTGAACGCCTGCAGCGCGAAGATGCCGCCGGAATGCGGGACGAAGATGACGGGCGTCTTGTGTTCCTGGGTCAGGCGCTTGGCGTTGATGCCGGCCTCGCTGGGGGAGTACTTGTCGTCCAGCGCGACGATTTCGACCTTGTACTTCTTACCCTTGACCTCGAGGCCGCCGTCCTGGTTGATCTCGTTGACCGCCATCTCGATGCCGGTCAGGGTGTTCTTGCCGTACAGCGCGGCACCGCCGCTGAGCGGGCCGGTAAAACCAAGCTTGACCACGTCTTGAGCGGCCGCGGTATGCGCGCCCGCCATCAACCCCAGTCCCAGGGTCACACCGGCCGTGATTCGACCGAAACGCTTGAGCAACTCCATGATCTTCCATCCTCGTTTTATTGGTAGTGCGAACACCGGCCGTCTTACCGCGGCCACCTCCTCCCGAAACCCAAACTACTAAGCGGTACGACCTCCATACAATTGGAATAACGAAAACGTGGATAGGCGCGAGCGATCGTTACCGATCGTGCGCGGGAAAAGAATTCGGAGTTGCGGCAGCGCGCTAGCTCGGCGCGGGAAAAACCGCCGGCACGGGCGAGTGGATTCGGTGGACAGGCGCGTGCGAATTACGCGCTTGTATAGATCGCGGCTCAGATCCCCTCCTCCGGAGCCAATCATTTTTTCCTTTCCGCGCCGCGGCAGAAATACGCCGCACTGCAGCATGAAACTAGTGATTGTTGTAAGTGAATCTGGCACGAAGCAGGCGACCCGTCAACCACAGTTGCATACTGTTTGACGAATCGTCTCGGGGGGCGTTCAGAATACGGGGGGAGTGCCGCGTAAGGGGCGCCGGCGGGGAGACGCGGCGGGGTAGGAACCCCCGCCGCTGCTGTATCGAGAGGCCGTTAGGCGGATACGTTGCTCTGAGCTTGCGCGCGCGCCCTTTCCTGTTCCTGCAGCACGCGCCACATCAGCTTACCGGTCGGAGACTTCGGCAGTTCATCGGCGAATTCGACGATCTCCGGGCACTTGTAAGCGGCCATGTTGGCCTTGCACCAGTCGATGATGTCCTGCTCGCTGACCTTGCCCTTCTGGTCGGCCTTGAGCACCACCAGCGCCTTGACCGTTTCGCCGCGGCGCGGATGCGGCGTGGCGATCACGCACGCTTCCTGGATTGCCGGGTGGCCGTACATCAGCGACTCCACCTCGGTCGGCCAGACCTTGAAGCCGGAGGCGTTGATCATGCGCTTGACCCGGTCGACGATGAAGAAGTAGCCCTCTTCGTCGTAATAACCGAGGTCGCCGGTGCGGAAGAAGCGCTTGCCGTCTTTCTCGATGAAGCTGGCGGCGGTTTCCTCCGGCCGGTTCCAGTAGCCTTTGAACACCTGCGGGCCGTGGGTGATGATCTCGCCCACCTCACCCGGCGGCAGCTCCTCGAGCGTGTCCAGATCGACCACGCGCGAGTCGATGCCGAATACCGGAATACCCAGGCACTGCGCCTTGGGCGCGTGGCGCGGGTTGATGTGGGTGCCGGCGATGGTATCGGACAGGCCGTAGCCTTCGATGTAGCGCAGCCCGGTCAGCTCGTACAGCTTGGCTTCCACGGCCGCCGGCATGGCGGCGCCTCCGCCGCCGATCACCTTCAGGCTGGACAGGTCGTACTTCGTCACCTCGGGGTTGGCCAGGAAGTCGATCGCCATGGTGGAGATGTTGGTCCAGCCGGTGACCTTGTAGCGCTCGATCAGCTTGCCGGCGGTATTGCGATCCCAGCGGGTCATCAGCACCACCGTGGCGCCGATGTAGATCGGCGTGTTCATCGCCGCCTGCATGCCGGTGACGTGGAACAGCGGCAGCGTGCCCAGGATCACCGAGTCGGCCGTGGTCGGCAGCCACACCGCTCCGCCGACCAGGGTCGCCATCACGGTCTGGTGGGTGTGCATGCAACCCTTCGGATTGCCGGTGGTGCCGGAGCTGTACGGGAACACGCTGTAGTCGTCCGGCCCCGCGGTGTGCGGCCCGGGCGTCTTGCCGGCGGCGATCGCCTCGCTCCACATGTGCGTGCCGGGGCTGCGGATTTCATGCCGCGGCATGGCCACATGCTCGGGAAGATCGAGATCGGTGGGCTTGGTGATGTAGTCGCCGTAGGCGCCCACCACCACGTGAGCCAGCGTGTCGGTGCCGATCAGCGGCGCGATCGCCGGGAACAGCTCCTGCCCGCACAGCGCCACCGCCGCGCCGGTGTCCTTCACGTAGTGCTGCAACTCGGCGGTCTTGTTCATCGGATTGACCGGGATCACCACCGCGTCGGCGCGCAGGATGGCGTAGTAACCGATGATGAATTGCGGGCTGTTCTGCATGTACAGCAGAACCCGGTCGCCCTTCTTCACGCCGAGTTCCTGCAGATAGCCGGCGAGCGCGTCGACTTCCTGCTTGAGCTGGGCGTAGCTGATTTCGCTGTCGTAATAGTTGATCGCGGTCTTGCGCGGGTAGCGCAGCGCCGAGATCTCCAAGTTGGTATAGAGGCTGGTTTCCGGAAGAGTCAGCGTGTGTGGGGCCATGTCCGGCCACACTTTGTAGTGCCTATCAAACACTTGCGAAATCCTCCTTAGAGTTCCCTTTGCGTCGAATTATTGTTGTTTGTTGGTTCGTCCCTTGGGCGCGGGACGGCGCCGGTTCGGAGCCGATTGGTCGGCTCCGCACCGGCGCGCCCGCCGCCAGGCGCCTTAGAACCAGTCGGGCGCCATCGTCAGCGTGGTGCGATCGCCCGCGGCGAGCAGGCGTGCTTGCGGCAGTACCCGCGGCAGTTCGTACCGGCAGAAATACTCGCATGCCTGCAGCTTGCCGCGATAGAAGGCTTCGCTGCGCGGCCCGCCGTTGGCCAGTCCGCGTAGCGCCGCTTGCGCCTGCCGCAGCCAAATCCAGGCCACCACCACGTGGCCGAACAGCTCCAGGTACAGACTGGCGTTGGCGAGATGGCGGTCGCTATCGCCACTCGCGGCGAAACCCAGCAACGCCTCGGTCGCCAGCTTGAGCTGCTCGACGCCGTTGGCCAGCGCCGCGGCGTTGTCGGCCAGTTCACCGTCGCGGCATTCGGCGATGGTCGCCTCGATGCGCGACAGCAACTCACGGTAATGCGTGCCTTGATCTTGCCGGACCTTGCGTCCGAGCAGATCGATGGCCTGAATACCGTGCGTGCCTTCGTGGATAGGGTTGAGCCGGTTGTCCCGATAGAACTGCTCGACCGGATACTCGCGAGTGTAACCGTAACCGCCGTGAACCTGGATCGCCAGGCTATTCGCTTCCAAGCAGAACTGCGACGGCCAGGACTTGAGAATCGGCGTGAGCAGATCGAGCAGACCGCCGGCGGTATCGCGCGCCGCGGCATCCTCGGCGAAGCGCTTCTCGTCGACCAACGTGGCGCCGTACAGGCACAGCGCCAGGCCGCCTTCGACAAAAGCCTTCTGCGCCAGCAACATGCGGCGGATATCTGGATGCTCGATGAGCTTCACGGGCGGCGACGTCGGGTCGCGATCGGTGAACGGCCGGCCCTGGCGGCGCTCCTGGGCATAAGCCAGGGCGTGCAGGTAGCCGGTGTAGCCGAGCATCACCGCGCCCATGCCGACGCCGATGCGGGCCTCGTTCATCATGTGGAACATGCAAGCCAGCCCCTGGTTGGGCTTGCCCAGCATGTAGCCCACCGCCCCGCCCTTCTCGCCGAAGTTGAGCATGGTGGAGGTGGTGCCGCGGTAGCCCATCTTGTGGATCAGGCCGGCCAGGGCGACGTCGTTGCGCGCGCCCAGACTGCCGTCGTCGTTGACCAGGTACTTGGGCACGATGAACAGCGAAATGCCCTTGACGCCCGGAGGCGCATCGGGCAGCCGCGCCAGCACCAGGTGCACGATGTTCTCGCTCAGCTCGTGGTCGCCGGCGGAGATGAAAATCTTGTTGCCGAACAGGCGATAGGTGCCGTCGGCTTGCGGCTCGGCGCGGCTGCGCAGGTCCGCCAGCGACGAGCCCGCCTGCGGTTCGGTCAGGCACATGGTGCCGAAGAAGCGGCCGGCCATCATCGGCTCGGCGTAACGCTTCACCTGGTCCTCGGTACCGTGCGCGAGGATGGTATTGGCCGCGGCCATGGTCAGGCTCGCGTAGGCCGAGGTGCCGACGTTGGCGCCCTTGAGGATCGCCGAGCAGGTCTGGCTGACCACGGTCGGTAGCTGCATGCCGCCGCGCGCGTAGTCGTGGCCGGCCGCCATCAGCCCGGTCTCGGCCAGGACCGTCAGCGCCCGCTTCACTTCCGGCCGGATCACGACGCGGCCGTCGATGAACTGCGGCTCTTCCTTGTCGCACAGGTGGTTGTGCGGAGCGAACTCCTCGACGCCGACCTTCAGCGCCAGGTCGATCGCGGCGTCGAAGGTTTCGCGGCTGTGATCGGCATAGCGCGGGAAGCGCGTCAGCCGCTCGATCTCGAGCAGTTCATAGAGCACGAAGGACAGGTCGTCGGTGCTGACGATCTTCTGCGTCATACAGGTCTCCACGGCAAAAACCGGCTGGGGGCGCCAGCCGGTTCCATAGCTAAGCCTAAGCTTGCGCGGCTCGGACGAGCCGCGCGCTCGTGGCTAGGTTTAGACGACTTCGAACAGGCCGGCAGCGCCCTGGCCGCCGCCGATGCACATGGTGATCACCACGTACTTGGCGCCGCGGCGCTTGCCCTCGATCAGGGCGTGGCCGGTCAGACGCGAGCCGGTGACGCCGTAGGGGTGGCCGATCGAGATCGAGCCGCCGTTGACGTTCAGCTTCTCCATCGGGATGCCCAGCTTGTCGCGGCAGTACAGCACCTGGGAAGCGAACGCCTCGTTCAGCTCCCACAGGTCGATGTCGTCCATCTTCAGGCCGGTGCGCTCCAGCAGGCGCGGAATGGCATAGACCGGACCGATGCCCATCTCATCGGGCTCGCAGCCGGCCACGGCGAAGCCGCGGAAGATGCCCATCGGCTCGATGTTCTTCTGCTCGGCGACCTTGGAGTCCATCACCACGCAGACGGAGGCGCCGTCGGACAGCTGGCTGGCGTTACCGGCGGTGATGAACCACTCCGGACCGCGCACCGGCTCGAGCTTGGCCAGGCCCTCGAGCGTGGTGTCGGGACGGTTGCACTCGTCGCGGTCGAGGGTGACTTCCTTGTAGCTGATCTCGCCGGTGTTCTTGTCCTTCACCATCATGGTGGTGGTGATGGGCACGATCTCCTGGTCGAACTTGCCTTCGCGCTGGCCGGCGGCGGTGCGCTGCTGGCTGATCAGCGAGTACTCGTCCTGCGCCTCGCGGGAGATGCCGTAGCGCTTGGCGACGATGTCGGCGGTCTCGATCATGGACATGTAGAGCGCGGGCTTGTGCTCCTTGATCCACTCGTTCACGCCCATGAAGGTGTTGACCTTGTCGTTCTGGCACAGGCTGATCGACTCAACGCCGCCAGCGACCATGGCCGGCACCTTCTCGGCGACGATGCGCTGCGCGGCCAGGGCGATCGCCTGCAGGCCGGAGGAGCAGAAGCGGTTGATCGACAGACCGGTGGTGGTCACCGGCAGACCGCCGCGGATGGCGGCCAGACGGGCCATGTTCTTGCCCTGCGCGCCTTCGTGGAAGGTGGCGCCGAGGATCACGTCCTCGACCAGGCCCGGCTCGATGCCGGCACGCTCGACGGCGGCGCGGATCACATGCCCGGCCAGGTCGACGCTGTGGGTGTTGTTGAGCGCGCCGCGGTAGGACTTGCCCAGACCGGTGCGCGCGGTGGAGACGATGACTGCTTCGGACATGTGAGTTGCTCCGTTGTGAAGTAGTGACGGTCGTGTCGGCCGCCGTGCTCGAGTTCTGGATGCCGTCCGGTCTGGACGGCATCCCGTTGGTTACGCGCGCTGGGCGATTTCCCAGCCCGCTTGCGCCAGCAGCCCGGCGCGCTCGCCGACCTGCAGGGCGTCCGCGTTGCTGGCGTTGCCCTGCAGCGCGCGGTGGTACACGCCCTGCAGAATCGCCGCCAGCCGGAACAGCGAGAAAGCCACGAAGAAGTTCCAGTCGGGGATGCCGCTGCGGCCGGTGCGCTCGGCATAGGCCTTGAGGAACCACTCCTCGCTGGGAATGCCCTGCGACTCCAGGTCGATGCCGATCAGGCCACGCAGGCCGGGCGTGTTCGCCGGCAAGTGGTAGGCCAGGCAGCAGTACGCCAGGTCGCCGAGCGGGTGGCCCAGCGTGGCCAGCTCCCAATCCAGCACCGCCAGCACCTTGGGCTGGGTCGGGTGCAGCAGCACGTTGCCGAAGCGGTAGTCGCCATGGGCGATGGTGGTTTCATCGCCGGCCGGCACGTGCTTCGGTAGCCATTCCATGAGCTTGTCCATGGCCGGCAGGTCGCCGGTCTGGGACGCCTGGTACTGCTGGCTCCAACGCTTGATCTGCCGCTCGACGTAGCCTTCCGGCCGACCGAAGTCGGACAGACCCACGGCCGCCCAATCCACCTTGTGCAAGCGGGCCAGCGTGTCGGCCACCGCCTCGTAGATCGGCGCCCGTTCCTCCTTGCTCACCTCCTGCAAGGCGGGGTGGCTGAGGATGCGGCCCTCGACGTAGTCCATCACGTAGAACGGAGTGCCGATGATCGAGGCGTCCTCGCACAGCAGGTGCGCCTTGGGCACCGGCACGTCGGTATCGCCGAGCGCGCGGATCACCTTGTACTCGCGCTCGATCTGATGCGCCGACGGCAGGAGCTTGCCCGGCGGCTTCTTGCGCAAAACGTAGCGATTGGTCCCGGTCTGGATCAGGAAGGTCGGGTTGGACTGCCCGCCCTGGAACTGCTTGACCTCGAAACGCTGTGCCACGCCTTCCAGCTGGTCGCGCAGGAAGGCGCGCAGGCCTTCCTCGTCGAAGCGGTGCGCCGGCAGGACGTCTACCAGTTCGGCTGCCATGTATTTCTCTTCCTCAACTAATGGTCTCGCCGCCGTCGGCCACGATCACCTGACCGGTGATGTAGGTCGACAGGTCGGAGGCCAGGAACAGCGCCAGGCCGGCGATGTCCTCGGGCACACCGATGCGGCGCACGGGGGTGCGCTCCTGGGCACGAGCCAGACGCTCCGGGTCTTCCCACAGCGCCTTGGCGAAATCGGTCTTGACCAGGCCGGGGGCAATGGCGTTGACGCGGATACCCTTCGGGCCCCACTCCACCGCCAGGTTGCGCGCCAGTCCTGCCTCGGCGGCCTTGGACACGCCGTAGCAGCCGATCACGGTGTTGCCGCGCAGCGCGGCGATGCTGGACAGCAGGATCACCGAGCCGCCGCCCTGCTCCGCCATCTTCGGCAGCACCATGTTGCACAGCCAGAACGTGCTGCGGACATTGGTGTTCATGATCTTGTCCCAGGCCTCGTCGCTGAGCTCGCTCATCGGGCCGTAGGTCGGGTTGGTGGCCGCGTTGGCCACCAGGATGTCGATGCGGCCCCATTGGGCGAGGGTCTTGTCGACCAGGTTCTGCAGCTGCGCCTTCTCGGAGATGTGGCAGGGCACCGCGATCACTTCCAGTCCCTGCGCGGCCAACTCGCCGGCGACCCGCTCGCAGGCGTCGGCCTTGCGGCTGGAGATGACCACCTTGGCGCCGGCGCGAGCAAGGAACTCAGCGGTGGCGCGACCGATACCGCGGGTCGAGCCGGTGACGATCGCCACCTTTCCTTTCAAGTCGATCATGTCTGCTCCTCTATCGGGTCGTCGTTGCTCGCAGGGCACTGCCCCGGGGGCGACGGTTGTAGGGACGAACGGCGCGCGCGTCGGCGATGCGTGCGTGAATGCGGCGGCGCCGCATAGCGAACGCGTGGTAAACCAAGCTGGTCTTCGAGGAGTGGCTGGATCGCCGCGGACGCGCTCGGCCGGCGCGCCGGCCGACGCATGGACCACGGTCTTGAGCCGGTTGCGAATCGGCGCTGGTCAGCACAGAAACTTCTCCTCCTGATCTCGCCGGCCGGTTCCACGTCTGCGCGGGTTCCCGTGCCGGAAGATGCTCTGTATCTCGTTTCCGGCCAGACATGCGCGCAAGCGCCCGCGGCCGCTTATTTGAAGGACCCGAATCTGGCACTTCGCAGAATCGCAGTCAAGGTTTTTGGAACAATGTTCCGTTCTGCGGAACATAATTGCCGCTTCAGAAGTCTTGGCCCTCGATCTGGGCCTTCACAGCCGTGACCAACTCCCGCAGTCGCGGCGCAAGCTCGCGCTCCAGCACGGTCCGCGGTAGTCGCAGGGACGGGCCGCCGCCGCTGAAGGCCATGACCTCGCTGCCTTTCTTCAGGACGATAGGCACGGCAACGGCGCTTACGTTGCGCTCCCACTCGCCCTCGGCGATGCAGTAGCCATGGCTTGCGTAGTCGTTGAGCGCCTTCTGCAGCCCAGGCTCGAACTGCGGCCAGCGCGCGCCGTAGTGGTCGCGTAGGCGAGGCAACAGCGCCTCGCGCTCCGCTTGCGGCAGCCCGGCCAGGTACGCGCGCCCGACGGCCGTGCTCACCATGGGGACGCGGGCGCCGACTTCGATGCGCAGGATCCATGGCCCGCTACTGGCGCATACCTCCAGGTAGGTCATTTCCAAGCCGTCGGCGGTGGCGAGCGTCACGGTGCAATTGGCGGCATCCGCCAGCGCCTGCATCAGTGGACGCGCCACATGGCGCACGCCGACATTGACCAGGTAGCGGTAGCCGAGCGCCAGCACGGCGGGCCCAAGCCGGTACTTTTCCAGTTCCGGCGAGTAGCGCATATAGCCCAGTTGCATCAATGTGCTGGTCAGGCGCGACACCGTTGGCCGGGGTAGGCCGGTGCGCTTGGCGAGTTCGGCATTGCCGAGGTACTCGTCGCCGGGACCGAAGGCACGAAGCAGGTCCAAGCCGCGGGCCAGCGCAGTAACCACGCCAGCCTCCTGTCGCATCTCGCCCGTCGCCGAGATGGTTCTACGCCGTCTTCCGCTCACGTTCGTCCAATCGTCCTTCGTTCTTGTTCCGCCAGCGCTGAATGGCCGAGTCATGCGTTGCCACGCGCGCCCGGTGGCGCGGGCTGTTCAGGGCCGTTGCCGCGGCCTCGCCCCTTCTCTAATCTGGAACAGTATTTCGAAGAATGGAACAGGTGACTTCAACAATGACCGAGATCTATTTGATCCGGCACGGTCAGGCATCCTTCGGCAGCGACGACTACGACCGCTTGTCGGAATTGGGTATCAGCCAGTCCGTGCGCCTGCGCGAGCACTTCGCGGCGCTGGGACTGGGCTTCGACGCCGTGTACAGCGGCCCGCACCGCCGCCAGCAGGAAACCGCGGCCCACGGCCAGGACAGCGGCCACGAGATCCGCCTTCATCCGGGCTTCGCCGAATATCGGACGGAGCCCTTGTTCGACCGCTACCTGCCGCGCCTGGTACAGAACGATCCGGTGTTCGCCGCGGCGGCGGAGCAGATGCGGCGCGACCGCCGCGCGTTCCAGACCGTGCTCGAAGGGGTGTTGGCCGCCTGGTGCGCCGAAGACGAGCCGCCGGCCGAGATCGATGCTTGGCATGCGTTCCGCGACCGCGTGACCTCGGCGCTGGTGGAAGTGACACAGGCTCATCACGGCCGGCAGCGTGTGGCGGTATTCAGCTCGGCCGGCGCGATCGGCTGCGCGGTCGGACATGCCCTGGGATTGCCCCTAGTCGGTGGGCTCAAGCTCAGCTATGCGCTGTACAATACCGCGGTTTGTCGGTTGAACTACGGCCGGTCGGGTTGGAGCTTGACACTATTCAATGGCATAGCGCATCTGGAGCGGCCGGAGTATCGCCATTTGGTGAGTTTCCGCTAGCCGATCGCCGGACCGGCCCGCGCCCGTTGTCCCTCCTCCGGGCGTAGTGCCACGAAATACAACAGCACGCCATGAGCCGGTCCACAGCAAGTTTTGCCAACCTATTGTTATGCCTATCTTTGTTCGGTGCGGCGGCGAACGCTGCCGAGGCCGATACGACCGGCGCCGCGAAAGCGCCGGTTCCGCTGGCCTTGCCCGATCCATGGATCACCGAAGGCGATACCTGGGGTGGGTTCTATCCCGCGCCCGAGGAGTACTCGCTACGCTCGCCGATCTTCCCGGACTACGATGAAGAGGCCGCGATCTCTCCTTACGAGCCGATGTACGTGGTGCTCGGCGGCAAGGGCGGCGTGACGGCGCGCTTTCAATTCAGCTTCAAGTACCGCGTGTTCGACGCCGACAGCTTCGTCGTCAACTCGGTGCGGCCGCTTCGCGACTTCTACCTCGCCTACAGCCAAACCTCGCTGTGGGACTTGAACGAGGAGTCGAAGCCCTTCAAGGACACGAGCTATCGCCCCTCAGCCTTCTGGCAGGGACTCGGACCGGGCCGGGATGGTCTACCGCACCTGGTACGGGCGGGTTACGAGCACGAATCGAACGGTCAGGCCGATGTTCAGTCGCGCAGCATCGACATGCTGTTCGTGCAGCCGATCTGGCGTACCAGCCTGCATGAGCAAGAGCTGGTGTTCGCGCCGAAGTTCTACACCTACATCGAGAAGGAAGATAACCCCGACATCCACCGCTATCGCGGCAATGTCGACTGGATCGTGCGTTACGGCAGCCAGAACGATTGGCTGGCGGCGGTGCTGGTGCGCGGCTTCACCCACGGTCGCGGCAGTGTTCAGCTCGACCTCTCCTACCCGCTGCGGGCGCCGGTCTTCTACCGCGCCGGCGGCTTCTTCTACGTGCAACTGTTCCAGGGCTACGGCGAGAGCCTGCTCGAGTACAACAAGGAGCGTGGACCGTCGCTGCGGGTCGGTGTCGGGATCGTTCGCTGACGCCAAGAAAACCTTGGCCGATGAAGGCGCTGGCCGCGCTTTCTCGGTTACAGCATGACGTAGAACATCCGCGCCGATACCAGCAGCAGAAAGGCGCCGAACGCCTGTTTCAGGCGTTGCGCCGGCAGCGCGTGCGCCAGCCGCGCCCCTAGCGGCGCCGTAGCCATGCCGGCTCCAGCCATGCCGATGAATGCGGGCAGGTAGATGTAGCCGAGACTCCACGCCGGCAACCCGGCGTGGGAAAGACCGGTGACGATGAACCCGACCGCGCCGGCGATCGCGATCGGCAAGCCGACCGCGGCGGACGTGGCCACCGCCTGCGCCATGGCGACATTGCACCAGGCCAGGAACGGCACGGTCAGACTGCCACCGCCGATGCCCACTAGCGCCGATACCACGCCGATGACGCCGCCGGCACCGGCAAGACCGGCGAATCCCGGCAGTTGCCGCTGCGGCTTCGGTTGGCGCGCGGTCAACAGTTGCAGTCCGACCAGCAGTAGGAAGATCGCGAAGATCAAGCCCAGGGTGCGGGAGGTCAGGCCGTCGGCGATCCACGCGCCGCCCAGTGCGCCGAGCACCACGCCGGGCGTCAGCCCCCACACGATCGGCCAGCGCACCGCGCCGCGGCGGTGGTGAGCGCGGATCGACGACACCGCGTTGAGCACGATCACCGCCAGCGAAGTGCCTACCGCCATGTGCATCCATAGCTCTTGCGGAACGCCGGAGTGGCCGAATAGCAGCAACAGCACCGGCACCAGGATGGTTCCACCGCCCACGCCGAACAGCCCGGCGAGAACACCAGCGGCGGCACCACCCAGCAAATAGAACACAAGGTCTTGCAGCATCTTCTTATCCGTCGGCCGATCAGCACGGCCGGGCGGGCCCGGCCGGCGCTCATACTCCGGCAAGGCCGCGCTCGGCGCAAGCGCTATGCCGCCGTCCGGACAGCGTGAGCTTGCTTGCGGCCGGCGAAGCGGCGCTTGTAGTAGCGCACCCAAACGGTGATCGCGATGGTGCCGACCACCGTCGGCCATAGCCAGCGCGCGTTGTCGGGAAGGAACCGCAGGTTCACCACCGATACCGCCGTTACCGTGGAGATGTATGCCCCCAGCATGCGCGCCATGTGCGTGTACCACCAGGACATGTCTTCCCAGGTGTTGCGCCAAAGGCGCACGCCGTCGACCGTCGCCAGCACCACCGCGAGCGTGCCGAGCACCACCGCCACCAAGCCGCGGCCCTGCAACTGTTGGCTGATGCCTAGAACGACGAGCACTATCCCGGCGATGGCGCCGAACGCGGTGAGCAGCCAATCCAACTCGGACGCGTCGGGGGTTCCGCGTTTCCGGGCCAGGGCGCGATAGCCGCCGGCAACCAGGTAGAAGCTGAACACCCCGATCGCGCCGAGAAACAGATTGGCCTTCAGGAGCGACAGCACCAGCGCGGTCAAGGCGACGATGGTCATCGCCACGAAGTAAATCTGCCCCGCGCGACGGTGCGGCCGGCTGCCCTTGCGGACCATCATCGCGACCGCGCCGGTAATGAGCGCGACGCTTCCCGCACCGATATGGGCCGCCAATGCCGCCTGTGTGAGACTTAGCATCACGACGCCCTCCCCGCCTCGGCCATCGGGATAGATTTCATAGTCTCGTCCGGACCTTGGCGCCGGTTCTTCAGCAACTTTGGTACATTCATTCGCTTTTCCTCGCGTGGATTGAACACGTCGGAAAGCGTGCGTTTCGCCCCGGCGCGGCGACAGTCCCGGCGGTCACGGCCGGGCACCATGACTTCCGGCACATGCGTACCGGCCGTTAGGTGCCGCACAATACCGGGCAAGCATTCAGCCGGTTGCGCGCATGAGCTCAGCGATTCCCCAACTGATCTGGTTGCGTCTGGCCGCCCTGCTCGCCTGGGCGGTGATCGGCGGCATCCAACTCGCCTCGGTCTCGGTCTCGACCGGCCGGCTTATCGTCGCGCTGGCGCTGTATCTGGTGCTCGGCGTGTGCGTGTACCTGAACACGCGCATGCATGGGCCGCCGCGCGACACCTGGGCGGCATGGGGCCTGATCCTCGCCCAGTACCTGTGCGTCGTGCTGTTGGCCGGACTGCTGGGCGGCCACATGAACTACGTGTTCCTAGTGCTGATTGCCGGCCAACTGCCTTGGCGCCTGAGCAACCGCGGTGCCCTGGCCGTTGCGATCGCGGCCTCGTTGGCGGTGTACCTGGCGCTCGACGCGGGTCCCGACGCCCCCGCGCGTTGGCAGCAACTGCTGAGCTACATGTGCTTCCAGGCGTTCGCGTTCGCGGTATCGCAGCTGGCGTTGAACGAACGGCGCGCGCGCGAGGCGCTCACCGCCGCCAACGCCGAACTGGAAGCGGCGCGTACCTTGCTGGCCGCGTCGGTGCGGCAGAACGAGCGCATGCGCATCGCGCGCGATCTGCACGACCGCGTCGGACACCACTTGACGGCGCTGAGCCTGCACCTGGAACTGGCCAGCCATCTGGCGGCACCGCCGGCGCTGGAGCCGATCGCGCAGGCGCAGGCCATCAGCAAGGAACTATTGCATGACGTTCGTGCCGTCGTGCGCGAGCTGCGGGTGGACAGCGAGCTCGACCTGCGCGCGGCGCTGAGCCGGCTGCTGCGCGGCGCTCCGCAGCTCGATACCCGTTTGCTGATCGGCGCTGACGTCGACGTGCGCGACTCCGCCACGGCGGAAACCTTGCTGCGCGTGGTGCAGGAAGCGCTGACCAACACGCTGCGGCATGCCCGCGCGCGCCGATTCGAAGTAGCGCTGGAACGCGCCGGTGGAGAGTTGTTGCTGCGGATGCGCGACGACGGCCGCGGCCTGGGTAATGCCGCCCCTGGAGCCGGCCTGCACGGCATGCGTGAACGGGTGGAGGCCCTGGGTGGTCAACTCCGCCTCGACGACGGCGCCGGGCTGTGTATTCAGGCGCGGCTACCGCTACGGGAGCATGCATGATCCGGGTATTGGTGGCGGACGATCAGACCCTGGTGCGCGAGGGCATCTGCAAACTGCTGGCGCTGCTGCCGGACGTGCAGGTAGTGGCGCAGGCCGCCGATGGCGTGGAAGCCTTGGCGGCGCTCGCCGACAGCGCGGCCGAGGTCCTATTGCTCGACATCCGCATGCCGCGCAAGAGCGGCATAGACGTGGTGCGCGAGCTGCGGTGCAGTCCGTCGGCGCCGCCCTGCGTGCTGCTCACGACCTTCGACGATCCGGAACTGGTGCTGGAAGGCTTGCGCGCCGGCGCACGCGGCTATCTGCTCAAGGACGTCACGCTCGCCCAGCTGGGCGAAGCGATCCGCGCCGTGCACGCCGGCGGCACCGCGATCCAGCCCGGCCTGAGCGAGCGCATGCTGCAAACGCTGAGCGCCCAGCCGACCACCTTCGATGCCCTCCCCCAACCGGAGCAACTGAGCGAGCGTGAGCGCGAAATCGTGCGCTTGCTGGCCGGCGGCTACAGCAACCGCGAGATCGCGGAAGCGTTCGGGCTGAGCGAGGGCACGGTCAAGAATCACGTGTCCAATATCCTCGGCAAGCTCGGCGTGCGCGACCGCACCCGCGCCGTGCTCAAGGCCGCCGAACTCGGCTGGTTGTAACCCGGGCACCTTTCGCCTTCGCGCCGGCGCGCCAATCCCGCTACCATGGCCCGATTGCCGCGAGAGGGATACCATGGCCGAGCACGAATTTCCCCACCACTCGGATCTCATCTACCTCAACCATGCGGGCGTCGCGCCCTGGCCGCGCCGTAGCGCCGAGGCGATCCGCGCCTTCGCCGACGAGAACGTACGCAGCGGCGCGCGCAACTACCCGGCCTGGACCAAGGTCGAGCGACAGCTGCGGCAGCGGCTGGCGCGGCTGATCAACGCGCCGGGCATCGACGACATCGCGCTGGTGAAGAACACCTCCGAGGGCTTGTCCTTCGTCGCCTACGGCCTCGACTGGCAACCGGGCGACGCGGTGATCATCAACAAGCAGGAATTTCCGTCCAACCGCGTGGTGTGGGAGTCGCTGGCCGAGCGCTTCGGCGTCGAGGTGCGCGACGTCGATCTCGGTGCCGGGCCTAGTCCCGAAGCCGCGCTGATCGCCGCCATGGACCAGCGGGTGAAGGTGTTGGCGGTCAGTTCGGTGCAATACGGCAGCGGGTTGCGCATGGATCTGCAGGCTCTGGCGCAGGCCTGCCGCCGGCACGGCATCCTGTTTTGCCTGGACGCGATTCAGAGCGTCGGCGCGCTGCGGCTGGACGTGCAGGCACTGGAGCCCGACTTCGTGATCGCGGACGGCCACAAATGGATGCTCGGTCCGGAAGGCATCGGCCTGTTCTACAGCCGCCCCGAGGCGCGCGACCGGCTCAAGCTCACCGAATTCGGCTGGCACACGGTCGAGGACGCCGGCAACTACGACCGCAGCGACTGGGCGATCGCCCGCAGCGCGCGCCGCTTCGAGTGCGGCAGCCCCAACATGCTCGGCATCTTCGGCCTGGAGGCGAGCCTGAGCCTGCTCGAGGAGATCGGCCCCGACGTGGTGGAGGCGCGGGTGCTGGGCAATGCCCGCTACCTGATCGAGGAGATCCGCCGCGATCCGGACTTGGAGTTGCTCAGCGCCGCCGAACCGGGGCGGCATGCCGGCATCGTGACCTTCCGCGTTCGCGGCGAGGACCCGCTGATCACCCATCGCCGCCTCACCGAGCGCAACGTGGTGTGCGCTCGCCGCGGCGGCGGTGTTCGCTTCTCACCGCACTTCTACAACAGCCACGAGCAGCTGGCCGAGGCGCTGCGGCGAGCGACGGCGCGCTGAAGCACCGCCGCCCCACCACGACGAATACACGACGAGAGCGCAAGCACCGTGCCGCCGGCAGGCGGCGGTGCCCGAAACCAGGAGGACAAGACCGATATGCGTGCATGGTTGATAGACAAGGACGGCGAAGGCCGTCCGACGATGCGGCTGGATCAGGTGGACACGCCCGAGCCGGGGCCCGGCGAGATCCGAGTGCGGGTAGAGGCCGTGGGCGTCAACCGCGCCGACCTGCTGCAGGTACTGGGCGGCTACCCCGCTCCGCCCGGCGTCGACCCGCGCATCCCCGGCCTGGAGTACGCCGGCACCGTCGACGCGGTGGGCGCGCGGGTGCGGCTACACAAGGTCGGCGATCGGGTCATGGGACTGATACCCGGCGCGGCCTATGCCGAGGCCGTGGTGGTCACCGAGCGCGAAGCGGTAGCGGTGCCGGCCGGCATGGACATGGTGCAGGCAGCGGCGATTCCCGAGGATTTCCTGACCGCCTACCGCGCCCTCTATCTGGAAGGCGGGCTACAGCCGGGCCAATGGGCGCTGATCAGGCCAGCGACGGCTGGCGTGGGGCTCGCCGCGGTGCAGTTGGTGCGAGCGCTGGGTGGGCGCAGCATCGGCACCAGCCGCAGCGCCGAGCGCTTGGAGAATGCGCGAGCTCACGGACTGGAGGTTGCCCTGCTCGACGACGGCAGCCCGGTGGCGCCGCGGGTGATGGCCGCCACCGGCGGTGAAGGCGCCGCGGTGATTCTCGACATGCTCGGCGGCGGCGCACTGGCCGATAACCTATCGAGCCTGCGCGAGGAAGGCAGCCTGGTGGTGATCGGTCTACTCACCGGCCGCGAGGCGCCGCTCAACATGGGCCAACTGCTGATGCGGCGGCTGCGGATCAAGGCCATGACCATGCGCGCCCAGCCGCTGGAGGAACGCATCCGCATCGCTCGCATCTTCACTGACCGCCTTGCGCCGCTGTTCGCTAGTGGCCAGCTGGCGCCGATGGTGTCGCTGGTGCGCGATTTCGACGATGCGCTCACAGCGCATAGCGACATGGCCGCCAACAGGCATTTCGGAAAAATTGTGCTGAAACTGTAATCGAGGGGCTACCCATTGGTATTGCCATTGGGTAGCCTGCTACCGACTTTTCAATAACGAAACACAATGGAGGAGAGAGCTAGATGTCATCGAGCAACGCAGCGGTTCAACGCCCGGCCCGGTTCTCCGAGGCGGAGTGGCAGGTCCGTCAGGATCTGGCGGCCTGCTATCGGCTGATCCCGCATTTCGGCTGGGACGACATGATCTTCACCCACCTGTCGGCGCGGGTGCCCGGTCCGGAGCATCACTTCCTGATCAACCCCTACGGCTTGCTGTTCTCCGAGATCACCGCCTCGTCGCTGGTGAAGGTCGATCAGAACGGCGAGATCATCGATCCGGGCGAGACCGCGATGGTGAATCCGGCCGGCTTCACCATTCACAGCGCCGTGCACATGGCGCGCGAGGACGCCGGCGCCGTCATCCACCTGCACGCGGCGCCCGGCGTGGCGGTCTCCATCCATCCGGAAGGGCTGATGCCGCTGAGCCAGACCGCCATGCTGGTGCACAAGCACGTGGCCTATCACGAGTTCGAGGGTGTGGCGCTCAATCTCGACGAGCGTGAGCGTTTGATCCGCGATCTCGGCGACAAGAACGTGATGCTGCTGCGCAATCACGGCACCCTGACCTTGGGCCGCACCGTGGCGGAAGCCTTCACCTGGACCTACTACCTCATGAAGGCCTGCGAGATTCAGGTGCAGGCGCTGGTCGGCGGCAAGCCGCACATGCCGTCGCAGGAGGCTATCGCGACGACCTATGCCCAGTCCGACGGCCTGCCCCAGGTCGCTCCGCTGATCTGGCAGACGATGATCCGTATGCTGGACGCCAAGGATCCGTCCTACAAGCTGTAACGGCGTTTCCTCCGCAACGAAAACGGGCCCTTTCGGGCCCGTTTTTCTTTTCGGCTGGTTCAGCTTACGCCTTGTTTTGTTGCTGATTGGCGATCAGCATGCGCATCAGTGCGTAGGCTGTGCTCAAATGCGGCACCGCCACGCCGTGCTTCTCTGCCGCGCGCACCACATTGCCCAGAATGGGTTCGACCTCCATGGGCCGCCCATTGAGGAAGTCCAGCGCCATGCTGTTGTGATAGGCCGGCATCTTCTTGGTGTTGACGATATTGCTTTCGATCACGTCGTCGGGCAGCGCGTGACCGGCGGCGGCGGCCACGGCGCAGACCTCCTCCATCATCGCGCGGATCAGCGCCTCGCTGGTCGGCGAACCCAACATGATCTTGGTATCCGCGCCGCCCGCGAGCACCGAGGTCGGGTTGAACGGGGTGTTCCACACGGCCTTGCGCCAGCGCTCGGTGACCACGTTCTCCGACACCACGCCGCGCACGCCGCCGGCCTCCAGCAGCTCGGCGAAGCGGTGCGTCGCCGGGCTGGCGCCCTTGGGGAAATCGCCCAGCATGAGCTGGCCGTAGGCCTTGTGCTCGACCACGCCGGGCCCGACACGGCTCACCGCCACGAACGCCAGCGCGCTGACCACGGCGTTATTGGGGAAGGCCTCGACGATTTCCGGCTCGATATCGATGCCGTTCTCGATCAGCACGATGGTGGTATTCGGCCCGACCGCCGGGCGCATGCTGGCGACTCGGTCGATGCCCTCGACCACCTTGAGCGCGACGATCAGATAATCCGGGGATTCCCGCACTTCCTCGGTGCTGCGATAAACCGCGGCCGGGCGGAACGAAAGATCGCCCAACGGACTGCTAATCCGGAATCCATCGGCCTTGACCGCGTCGTACTCCGAACGCAGCACCACCGATACGGCAACGCCCGCCCGGTGCAGAATCGCCCCGTAGAAACTGCCGATGGCGCCGGCTCCGAGCACCAGTGCCTTAACCTGTTCTGCCATGCCCTCTCCTTCCGAGATACGTTCTTATGTGAACGGCCGATGCCCGGCCGTTGGGTCACGGCACGGTGTCGGCCTTGCGCCTGATCGCTTCCAGCACCTGGAAGCTCGTTTTCAAGTCTTTGTCGCTCAGTCCGCTCAGCAATTCGGCGCGAAGCTCGGCGGCAATCGCATCGATCTGCCGAATGGTCTCGCGTGCCCGCGGCAGCAGATACACGCGTTTACTCCGCCGATCCTGCGGGCAGTCACGGCGCTCGATCCATTCGTCCGCCGCCAGCCGATCGAGCAGGCGTACCAGGGTAGGCCCCTCGATCCCCAGCCGCTCCGCCAGATCTTTCTGCGCTATGCCTTCGCCAGCCCGGAAAACGGCGAGAATGGTGCGCCATTTAGCCTGGCTAAGCCCCAAGGGGCGCAGACGCTGGTCGAGTTTCAGACGCCACGCGCGCGCGGCGTCGAACAGGACGATACCGAAGGAATCAACATGACGACGCTCGGACACTTGCATACCCTAGACATGCATTTTGCTCGCAATCTAGTCCGATTAGCCGTCATGAACAACCCGCAATTCAAAAATCGTTAACTACTCAACTGGTTCTAGGACGAACCCGAACCGCCCCGGGACCTCGCTGCTTCGAATACTCCCCACTGGAATCAAGCGATCGCCGAAGGCCAAGGCCAGCCCCGTGTCGGCGTTTTCCTTAGGCTCGACGGCCTGCAACAGGTCGGCTTCGCTAGCCGGACTGCCGTCGGCGCGGCGGAACCGCTCCACCGCCCAAGCAAGGTCGTTGTCGGCCAGCAGCGCCGGGCCGCGCTCGAACTGGAGCAACAGGCTGCCGTTATCGTCTATCCAGGCGCCTTCAATTCGCTCGACGGCGGCGCCGGTGTGGGTGCATAGACCGCCGTCCGGTTGGCTGCGCAATACCCAGGGCGTGTATTCCAACGAGACGTAGCCGCGCTGCGGCCCGTTCTGGAAGAACCAGCGGCCGTGCTCGTCGCATTCATAGTTACGCCCGATGAACCCGACCAGGCGGTCGTGATCGATGCGCGCGCCGCGCAAATACCACTGTCCACGCCGGTCCAGCTTCAGCCAGCCGAACAAGGCCGGGACGTTCGGCCATTTCTTGAGTGCCTGCAGTACGATGTCATCCACGGCGTTTTTCCTTGAGGATGGTGCGTTCTGCGTCTGAGTGCGGGACGCGCCGCGGCGCTATCAAGGCCCCGACGGCGACGGATACGACGAAAAAGGCCCCGGCCGTGACGGCCGGGGCCCTTGGCGCTTACGCGTGCGGGCCTTCCATCAGCCCCGCGAAGCGATCGAGGTGGAAGTCCACGTCGCCGAGTTGGTGGTCGATCATGACCAGGCGCTTGGCGAAATGCGGCATGGAATACTCCCAGGTCATGCCGATACCGCCGTGCAGCTGGATGCCCTGCTCGGCCACGAAGCGGCCACCCTTGCCGATGATGTACTTGACGGCGCTGAGGTTGCGCTCGCGCTCCTCGACGTCGTCGCTGTCCACCACGGAAGCGGCCAGAATCGCCATCGACCGGGCCTGCTCCAGCTCCATGGCCATGTCCACCATGCGGTGCTGCAGCGCCTGGAACTTGCCGATCGGCACGCCGAACTGCTTGCGGGTCTTCAGGTAGTCCAGCGTCAGGTTGCAGACCACTTCCATCGCGCCCACGGCCTCGGAGGCCAGGGCCAGGATGCCGCGGCCGCTGACGCGCTCGATGGCGGCATAGGCCTTGCCCGGCTCGCCGAGCACGGCGTCGGCGCCGACCTGCACGCCGTCCAGGGTCACCTCGGCGGCACGCAGGCCGTCGATGGTGCTGTAGCCGCGGAC